>ULRZ01004455.1_pt1 | contig 18702 bp, 15 predicted proteins | sample 1955861 | NCBI WGS metagenome assembly ULRZ01 (sample SAMEA4835694, study PRJEB28245) | human gut metagenome | biome: gut microbiome; material: fecal sample | place: Denmark | collected 2008 | reverse complement strand
CGGCAGCCACTGCGCGTGCCTCCTCGCTGCCTCGGCGCAGAATCTCAAACACGCCGGGGATATCCTGTTCCCATTGTTTGCGACGTTCGCGAATCGGAGCGAGTTCTTCCTCAAGCACACTGATGAGAATCTTCTTCACCGTGCCGTCGCCCACGCCTCCGGCGCAATAACGGTCCTTCAAATCCTGAAGGCTCTCGAATTCCGAGCAATGACGTTTGAATTTCTCATCGGTGCAGAATGCGTCGAGATATATGAACGGGCAGTTGCCCTCAAGGTGTCCGGGGTCGCTGATGTTGAGATGGAGAGGGTCGGTATACATGCCTTTCACCTTCTTTGCAACATCTTTTGATGTGTCGCTGAGGTAGATGCAGTTGCCGAGCGACTTGCTCATCTTTGCCTTTCCGTCGGTTCCTGGCAGACGCAGGCAGGCAGCGTTTGTAGGCAGCAGGATTTCCGGCTCAACAAGCGTCTCGCCGTACACGTTGTTGAAGCGTCCCACGATTTCGCGGGTCAATTCAATCATCGGCTCTTGGTCCTCACCGGCAGGCACTGTGGTGGCGCGGAAAGCGGTGATGTCGGAAGCCTGGCTCACCGGATAGCAGAAGAATCCCACAGGGATGCTCGTCTCGAAGTTGCGCATCTTGATTTCTGTCTTCACCGTAGGGTTGCGCTGCACGCGCGACACTGTCACGAGGTTCATATAATAGAATGCCAGCTCTGTCAGTTCCGGCACCGCCGACTGCACGAAAATCGTAGTCTTGGCAGGGTCCAATCCCGCCGACAGATAGTCGAGAGCAACCTCAACGAGGTTTTGGCGGATTTTCTCTGGATTGTCGGCATTGTCGGTAAGTGCCTGAGCGTCGGCAATCATCACAAAAATTTTGTCGTACTCACCTGAGTTCTGCAGCTCAACGCGACGTCGCAGCGAGCCTACGTAGTGACCCAGGTGAAGTTTTCCTGTAGGGCGGTCGCCCGTAAGTATGATTTTTCCCATAATATTCTGATTGCTTTTATGTTAGAACAAATATCCTACCCCAACGTTGAAGTATATCGGATACATGCTGAATGTTATCGTCTTGAAGCTTTCGGGGAAAGCCGAATTCAATCCCCACGAAAGGTCGGCATAGAGCTTCAGATGCTTGAACGCTTCCCAGTCGACTCCGGCTTGAAGTCCCCACTGAAATTTGCGCAACTCGTCGGAGAAGTCGTAAGTTGCCGTGGCATCGCCTGTAAACACTGCCTTTTCACCCGTCGGATCGCCGTTGCGCAGATATCCGTCGTAGACGAAGCCGTTGAATTTACCCTCGATTAGGTACGACAGGAATACGCCCAGCTTGAGGTTGGTGCGTGGATGCACTTTATAGACGCCCACGATAGGGAATGACAGAAACGAGTTGCGCACCGACGTTTTCACGCCACCAGTCCATCGGCCGCTTGCAACGGCGCCCTCACTGAGGATTTCCATACCGTAGTTTTTCACGCGGGCGTCGGTCTCCATATTCTTGTTTTCAAGTTTCACTCCGAAGCCCACCCCCCAGTGCTTGTCGAAGAACCGCGTGAAGTCGGCCTCGCCCGAAAAGCCAACGGAAGGCTTGTAACTCTTGATTTCGCGGATTTCGGCAGGCAGCGGAATCGGCGATGTGCCGCCGATGTTGTAGCCCGCGCGGAGCTCAATGTTCCATCCCTTGAGGGCGGCGTTGATAATCTTCTGTGTGCGGCTCTGCTGCGCCTGCGCAGCAGATGGGATTAATGCTGCCGCCAGTATAATAACTGCATATATCTTCTTCATTGTAGTCATTTTTTATTCGTTGGTTACTTTGATGTTGCGCACATCGAGCGTGCTGCCTACGGCACCGCGGAAATAGTCGCCCTCGGCACTTGAAGCGATGACGATGCCCAGCCGGTAGACACCCTTCGCAAGAAGGTCTGCATTTACTGCCTTTTTGTATTTGTCGTAGTCGAATTCGATTTCAAACTTCACCCAGTCGTCGTCGCCCAGTCCAGTCTCGTGGGCGTCGGTCAGGTTGGCGAGAGCCACCATGTTTGGGTGCATGAAGTCGTTGTAGTGCACGTTGCTGTCGATAAACTTCACGTCGTCGTCGCTTTCGAAGAAGATTGCGTAGATTGAGAAAATGTCTTTGCGTCCGACCACTACGTTTCCTTTGCCGTCGGTAAACACGTCGCCGGCCTTGAAGCGGTATTCGCCCGACAGCTTGACGGGCTTGTAGTTGTAAGGCTCGCCAAACCGAGTGGCTTCACGAGGTTGGGAGACGGCACTGCCCAAGTCAAATTCGCCCTGGAAGATGTTGCCGGCGGCGATAGGCATTTTCACCTGTGCGCCGAATCCTCCGGTTGAACGCGTCACCAATCGGATGTATTCCGGCTGGGCATACTTCCCACCGTTCACGAAGCTGGTCACGTTATCGTTGTCGGTCTTCATCGTGGTGCCTTCTGGGAAAACAGCCAGCGTGGGGAAGAATTCCCAGATATGGTCTTTGTAGTTATCTTTGCCGTATGCAGCGCGCGCCGCTTTGTTTGCCTCGCCGCACATCACGTAGCCCGGATTGCCCGACGACCAAGCCATCAGGAAGTTGCCATTATCGTCGTATTCGTTGAAGATTGAATATTTCTTCGTAGGGTCGAGCTCCACCTTGTTGAACAGATATTCGCTCGGCTTCAGCTGCTGCACCACCTGCACGCGGTAGGTTTTGTGCCATTCGCCGTCCTGCGAAGTCACGGTGTAGTTCACGGTATGGTCGTCAGCGTTCAGGAAGTTCTGGACCGAGCCGCTTGCCGGACTGATTGTAGCGCCTTCGGTCAGCGTGAACGTAGGCGCGAGCTTCGAGATGTCGGCGTCAGGCACGACGTTTACCGTCACGCGATTGTTGGTGATTGTTGGGTCAGAAACGACGATCTCCGACGGAAACGAACAGGTTATGATGTCGCATTCCGTGTTGAGAGCCTCGTCCTGAATGCATGATGTGGCTGCAAGCACTGTCGCCGCGACAACCACTGTTTTATATACAAAATTCATAATAATTCATTAATAATGGTTGCAAAGTTACTGAATTTATTCCATTTTGCTGCAACAGTGAATTTTTTTATTCCGAAAATGTTGTGTAAGTTTGCATAAAAGGTTATAACAGGACTACATTTATGAAATTTATATCTTGGAACGTCAACGGGCTTCGCGCCTGCGTTGGCAAAGGCTTTGAGGAGTCGTTCAACGCTCTCGACACCGATTTTTTCTGTCTGCAGGAGACAAAGATGCAGGCTGGTCAACTCGACTTGCAGTTTGACGGCTACCGCTCCTACTGGAACTATGCCGAGAAGAAAGGCTACTCCGGCACTGCCATCTATACCCGCCACGAACCGCTGTCGGCGGCATACGGCATCGGCATTGCCGACCACGACACCGAGGGCCGAGTGATAACGCTTGAATACGACACGTTTTACCTTGTGACGGTCTACGTGCCAAACTCGCAGGACGGTCTGCGCCGTCTGGATTACCGGATGTCGTGGGAAGACGATTTCCGGGCTTATCTGAAAGGGCTCGACAGCAAGAAGCCCGTGGTGGTGTGCGGCGACATGAATGTGGCGCATCGCGAAATCGACCTTAAAAACCCGAAAACCAACCGCCGCAACGCCGGATTCACCGACGAGGAACGCGAAAAGATGACAGAACTGCTCGACGCCGGATTCACCGACACGTTCCGCCACTTCCATCCCGACACGCCCGACATATATTCGTGGTGGTCGTATCGCTTCCATGCCCGCGAGAAGAACGCAGGGTGGCGCATCGACTATTTCCTCACGTCGGCACGCCTCGACGACAAGCTGCAAGATGCAAAAATACACACCGAGATTTTCGGCTCAGACCATTGTCCCGTGGAGGTCGACATTGATTTGTAGACCGATGGTTAAAAAACAGAGCCGCCTGCAATCCGGGATTGCAGGCGGCTCTGTTTTTATAACAATGCTGCCGTCAGTGATTCAGCAAGGCGTTCATAGCGTCGAAACGTGCCAACTGGTCTTCGCCAAACTTGGCGAGATCCTCGCGAATGCTGTCGACGGTCTTCACAGTGTCGGTTTTCGACTTTGAGAAAAACTTGTCGGCATAGCATACAATCTTCTCCTCCAGCGTCACCGGAATCATGTCGCGGTGAGGCAGCGGAAGATTGTCGCGTTCAATTTCAGCAGCCGATATTCCCGCGCCCGTATGACGTTCGCAAACCCGCGCGTACGGCTCCATTGAAGCATCGATGCCACGCAGCATTTCCGCGCCGAGGATGCCATGACGGATATAAGGCTCGTCGCCGTTGCAGAAAATCGACGGTGCATGCGTCTTTACGATTCCGACATCGTGGAGCAGAGACGCGTCGTAGACAAAATCCTGGTCGGCTTCCGGGAAACGCGACGCAATGTCGAGCGCCATTTCAGCCACCTGGCAACTGTGATGCCAAAGCAGCTTGAAAAGGTCGCTGTCCTCGTCGTAGAACTTCAGTAGCACGTCTTTAGCCGAAAGATTTCCTATCATGGTCGCTTACAGCTCGATAATCGTGTTCCAGTTATGCACATCCTCTTCCTCTCCAAGCTGGATGCCGCGGAGACGGTTGTAGAGTTTTGTGCTGAGAGGACCCGGTTTGCCGTCTTTCGAGATTACGTAAGAGCGGTTGTTCTCAGGGTCGTCGATACGCTCGATAGGGCTGATTACAGCCGCCGTTCCGCAAGCGCCAGCCTCTTCAAGCGTCGTAAGCTCATCTTCCGGGATTTGACGGCGTTCCACCTTGATGCCCATATCCTCGGCGAGCTGCATAAGGCTCTTGTTGGTGATTGACGGAAGGATTGACGTAGACAGCGGAGTGATGTATGTGTTGTCCTTGATTCCGAAGAAGTTGGCAGCGCCACACTCGTCCATATATTTCTTCTCGCGTGCGTCGAGATAGAACTCTGCCGAATATCCGGCAGCGTGAGCCTCGCAGCTTGCACGCAGACTTGCTGCATAGTTTCCGCCCACCTTGAACGTGCCTGTGCCGAGAGGCGCGGCGCGGTCATACTTACGGGTAATGACGTAAGGCGTGGTCTTGAATCCGCCCTTGAAGTAAGGTCCAACCGGCGAAACGAAAATCACAAACAGATATTCCGTGGCAGGTTTAACGCCAACTTGAGCCGACATACCGATTTCGAGCGGACGGATGTAGAGCGATGCTCCGCTGCCGTAAGGCGGGATGAAACGTGCGTTCAGACGCACAACCATCTTCACCATCTCCATGAATTTCTCCACTGGCAACGCCGGCATCATAATGCCCTCAGCCGAACGCTGGATGCGCTTTGCGTTCTCGTCCATGCGGAACACGCGCACCTGACCGTCCTTGCCACGGAACGCTTTCAATCCCTCGAAAGCCTCCTGGCCGTAGTGCAGACAGCTTGCAGCCATGTGCATTGGTATCAACTCTGACGAAGAGACTTCGATTTCGCCCCACTCGCCATTCTTGTAAGTACAGCGGACGTTGTAGTCTGTTGGAATATACCCGAACGACAGATTCGCCCAATCAATGTTCAACTCTTTCTCCATATCTTGTGATATTTTGTTGTTTTCTTATTGCTATGCAAACATACACAAAAAAAGTGGGAAAACCGAAGTTTCCCACTTTTATTCGTCTCTTTTGTCAATCTACAGGCAAATTTTTGTTCCCGCATACGGATCGGCTATCCTGTCGGCTTGCGTAATCACCACCGACTCCACCCCTGCCGACACGCAGGCAATGGCATTGTCGAGTTTCGGAATCATACCTCCGCTCACCACTCCCCGGCGCTTCAAATCGTCGAGCACAGCGGGTGTTATAGTAGGAATAAGGCTGCTGTCGTCGTTCTCATCGGCAAGCACGCCCGGCTTCTCGAAACAGAACATCAGCGTCACGTCGTAGTGCGCCGCCATGGCTTTTGCCATCTCTCCCGCCATCGTGTCGGCGTTTGTGTTGAGCATATGTCCGCAACCGTCGTGGGTGAGCGGAGCGACCACCGGGCAACATCCGCTCTCAATCAGCGTCGCCACAGCCTCGGCATTCACCCTCTTCACGTCGCCGACCCATCCGTAGTCCACTGCCGACACCTTACGCTTGTCGCTGAGCACAATGTTCATATCAGCCCCTGTGAGTCCCACAGCGTCAATGCCAAGGGCTTGCAGTCCAGCCACGATGCGTTTGTTGACAAGTCCGCCGTAGACCATAGTGACCACCTCGAGCATAGCCTCGTCGGTGATGCGGCGTCCGTCGACCATCTTCGTTTCCACACCGAGCCGGGCAGCCATCTGCGTGGCAGAGCGTCCGCCTCCATGCACGAGCAGTTTCTTGCCCTCCACCGCGGCGAAATCCTTAAGAAGGGAGTTGAGCGATTCAGAATTTTCCACAATCTTACCGCCCACTTTTATTATTGTCAAATGTTCTTTCATTGCTTGGAATTTTTAAGTGTAAATATAGAATAAATCCAGACCACAACGAATCCTGCCAACGGCACGACAAACGACAGCACCATTCCATGTGCGTCTGCCATCCATCCCATAAGCCACGGCCCCACAGCGCCGCCCACAGGCGTCATCATCAGAAACGACGATGCCCTTTTGGTCTTCTCGCCCAAGCCGCGCAGCGACAGGGCAAATATCGTAGGAAACATTATAGACTCGAAGAAATAGCCGGCAATCAACGCGCCCATCGACAGCGCGCCGCAGTCGGCCACAACTATTGTAGTGGTCACCACTGTCGCCGTAGCGCACACCACAAGCACCGCCTCCGCCTTCACGCGGCTCATCACGAGCGAGCCGACAACGCGTCCCACCATAAACAGCATCAGTCCGCCAAGCGACAAGAGCGTCGTCGCCGTGGGCTTGTCAAACCAGTTGCCGTCGGTGGCGTAGTTGATAAAGAAGCTGTTGATGGAGATTTCCGAAATCTCGTAGCAGAACAGTGCGAACACACCGAATATAAACGCAAAGTTGCGTGCCAGCGATGCGTTTCTTGCCTTTTCCGCAGAGCCGGCGGCACTGTCGTCTTCGTGAATCTCCGGCAGGCGCACACGGGTGAACACCACCGCCGCAAGCAGCACGAAGATGCCAAGACCCATGTAAGGGAGCGCCACGCTGGCATTGTCGCGGAAAATCAGCCATCCGCCTACAATCGGCGCACACATCGCGCCAAGTCCGTTGAACGACTGTGCCATGTTGAGACGCGCGGCTGCCGTCTGGCGCGCGCCGAGTTCGGTGACATACGGATTTGCCGACGTTTCGAGAAACGTCAGTCCGCAACCGATCACGAACAGAGAGAACAGGAAAAACTCAAACGACATCAGCCATTCGCCAGGAATAAACAACAATGAACCAATGCCATAGAGCAACAAACCGACAATCACGCCAGCCCGGTATCCCCGACGGCTGATAAACAGTCCGGCAGGGATGGCCATCGTGAAATAGCCCGTATAGAGCATCACCTGCACCAACGCAGACCGCGTCTTTGTCATCTCAAGCACCTCCTGGAAATGCTTGTTGAGAACATCAAGGATTGCGTGGGCGAAACCCCACATGAAAAACAGCGACGTTATCAGAACAAACGTTGCCAAATATTTCTTTTCGACCAATGCTTTCTTCATTTCTTCTTATTATGATTGCTTTTTTCCGGTGCAAAATTAGAAAAATCTCGTGGATTATGACTAAATTTGCATAATATAGTACAAAACAGACGACGAAAAAAAGAAAGACGCAATATGGCAACAAAGACGAAAAAAAGATCAGGAAAGAAGTCGGAAATCAAGACCCTGGTTGTTGACTTTTTCAACAACCACAACAAGGAATCATTCAACTACAAGCAAGTGGCTGTTGACCTTGGCGTCACCGGACGCAGCGACCAATATCTCATTGCCGACATTCTCGACGACTTGACCCGAGACGGCTATCTTGTGGAACTCGTGCCGGGAAAATACCAGGCTTCTGAAATCACGACCTCCGCCGAGGGCACATTCGTGCGACGAAGCAACGGGAAAAACAGCGTAATCGTCGACGGAGCGGAAGTGCCTGTCTTTGTAGCCGAACGCAATTCAAAGCACGCCCTCAACGGCGACCGCGTGCGCGTGCATCTGTGCGCACAGCGCAAGGGTTTCGAGCCGGAGGCGCAGGTGCTTGAGATTATAGAGAAAAAAGAGCAAGTGTTTATCGGCACTCTGAAGGTGAGCAAGAACTACGCCTTCCTCGTGACCGACAGCAAATTCCTTGCCTGCGACATTTTTATACCAAAAGCGAAAATCAAAGGCGGCGAAAGCGGCGACAAGGCAATTGTGCGCATCGTGGACTGGAACGACGATGACAAGAACCCTACCGGCGAGGTGGTCGACATTCTCGGCCGAACGGGAGAAAACAACTCGGAGATGAACGCCATCCTTGCCGAATACGGTCTGCCTTACGTATACCCTAAGAACGTGGAGGCTGCCGCCGACAAAATCGACGCAGGAATAACGCCGGAGGTCATAGCCGCCCGCGAGGACATGCGCGGCGTGACAACATTCACCATCGACCCGCGCGACGCAAAGGACTTCGATGACGCGTTGTCGCTGCGCAAACTGCCAAACGGAAACTGGGAGGCCGGCGTACATATCGCCGACGTGACCCACTATGTGCGCCCTGGCTCAGTCATCGACAAAGAGGCTGAGAAGCGCGCCACATCGGTCTATCTCGTCGACCGCACAGTCCCGATGCTCCCAGAGCATCTCTGCAACGGCATCTGCTCGCTGCGCCCCAACGAGGAAAAACTGGCATACTCATGCATCTTTGAGATGGACGACAACGCCAACATCATCAACCACCGCATCCGCAAAACCGTGATAAAGAGCGACCGCCGCTTCACCTACGAGGAGGCGCAGGAAATAATCGAGACCGGCAAGGGCGACTATGCCGAGGAGGTACTCACCCTCGACCGTCTCGCCAAAGCGTTGCGCAAACGCCGCTTCGAGCATGGCTCGGTCAACTTCGACCGCTTCGAAGTGCGTTTTGAAATCGACGAGACCGGACACCCGATAAGCGTGTATTTCAAAGTGTCGAAAGACGCCAACAAACTTGTGGAAGAGTTTATGCTTCTTGCCAACAAGCAGGTAGCCACCGACATAGGCAATCCTGGCGGACGCAAGAAGGCCAAACCGTTTGTCTACCGTATCCACGACAACCCAGACCCCGACCGCATGACCAATTTCGCCGAGATAGCCAACCGATTCGGCTACAAGGTGAGAACCACGGGCAAGCGCACCGACATCAACAACTCGCTCAACAAGATGCTCTCAAGCGTAAAGGGCAAGCCTGAAGAGAACCTGTTGTCGATTCTCGCCATCCGTTCAATGTCGAAGGCTGTATATTCAACCGTCAACGTAGGACACTATGGCTTGGCTTTCGACTACTACACCCACTTCACATCGCCTATCCGCCGCTACCCGGACATGATGGTGCACCGCCTGCTCGACAAATACCTCAACGGCGGACGCGCCGTAAACCGCGAGAAACTCGAAACCGAGTGCAAGCACTCTTCCGACATGGAACAACTGGCAGCCAACGCCGAACGCGCTTCCATCAAATACAAGCAGGTGGAATTCATGAAAGACCGATTGGGACAAATCTACGAAGGCTCGGTGTCGGGCGTGACGGAATGGGGAATCTACGTGGAACTCGACGAGAACAAATGCGAGGGCATGGTGCCTATCCGCGACCTCGACGACGACTACTACGAGTTTGACGAGAAGAACTATTGCCTCATCGGGCGCCGCAAGAAACACGTATACCAGCTCGGCGACAAGCTCACCGTGCAAGTGGCGCGCGCCGACCTCAACAAGAAGCAGCTCGACTTTGCAATCGTAGGCAACGAGGCCGACAAGAAGGCCGCCGCAACCTCTGTCAACAAAGAGGGCGACGTGGTGAGCACTGCCAAAAAGTCTAAGAAAAAATCCGACTCGCGAAAGGCCTCGAAGAAATCAAAGAAATCAAAATAAAAACGACATCATACGCATGAACATAACAGTCTACCTTTCCTCAAAATCTGACCTCAGCGACAACTTCACCAATGCCGTCAGCGCCATTGGCAAGGGCATCGGCGAGATGAACGCACGTCTGATCTACGGCGGCAGCAACGCCGGACAGATGCACATCCTCGCAGCCACTGCCAAACAGCACGGCGCAACGGTCACTGGTGTGATTCCGGAAGTGTTCCGGCAGCTGTCGGATCCCGTTGTCGACGAGATGATATACACTCTCGACCTCAGCGAGCGCAAAGCGCGAATGATTGAGCTGGGACAAATATTCGTCGCGCTCCCCGGAGGCATCGGCACAATCGACGAGGTGATGAGCACCCTCGCCTCCCTCACCGTGAGCCGTAACTTCTCGAAACGCATCCTGCTGGTGAACATAGACGGCGTGTTCGACCAACTCTACAACCAGCTGCAGTCGCTTGTGGAGCAGCGCCTTGCCGCTCCGGAGGCTGTCGCATTGGTGAAGCTCGTGGGAAGCGCGGAGGAAGCGATAGAAAAACTGCAACAACTAAACCGTTGATATTATGGTAAAGAAAAGTATTGTTTACACAGCCACCGGCGACAAAGGGACAACGTCGCTCGTAGGCGGCAAGCGCGTGTCGAAAGACGACGTGCGCCTTGAAGCGTATGGCACAGTCGATGAGCTGAACGCACACATCGGACTGCTCGACAACCTGCACAACGTGCCGTCGGACATCAAAAGTTTCCTACGCGTAATTCAAAACAAACTCTTCAACATCGGAGCGTATCTCGCCACCGAGACCGCCCCAGGCACAAAGGCAATGGGACTTGACGATGACGATATAGCCAACATCGAGCATCAGATAGACCTGCTCGACGCCGAACTGCCACCTCTCCGCAATTTTGTGCTTCCCGGTGGCAGCCGCATCTCTTCGCGCGCGCAGATTTGCCGCACCGTGGCACGCCGCTGCGAACGCCGCGTTGTGACTCTCGCCAACGAGCACGATGTGGACCAGAACGTGCTGACATACCTCAACCGTCTGAGCGACTATTTCTTCGTTCTTGCACGCTTCAACAACATCCACAACCAGATTGAAGAGATTTTTTGGGACAAGGATTGCAAATAAACAAGCAATTGCCAGGTTTTTAACTAAATTTAAACCCGCATTCTATTTGAAATTTGTTTTTTTACTATCTTTGCAGTCTCAATAAAAAAACGCAGATTAAAAACGATAGAATTATGTATTGGACTCTTGAACTCGCATCAAAGCTTGAAGATGCGCCCTGGCCAGCAACCAGAGAAGAACTTATCGACTACGCCATGCGTTCTGGTGCTCCGCTCGAAGTTATCGAAAACCTTCAGGAAATGGAAGATGAAGGCGAAGTGTATGAATGCATCGAAGACATTTGGCCTGACTATCCAAGTAAGGAAGATTTCTTCTTCAACGAGGACGAATACTAAAAAGCCCACAAGCTGACTTGCTCAGCTTCGAGCATTGAATATAAGCGGTATAGGAATTGTACGACAACATTCCTATACCGCTTTTAGTTTTTATATTCCTTGATTATCCTTACAACAAACTAATACCTAAGTTCTGATGCAATGAGCCGACCCATTGTTCTTGAAAGAGTGAGCGAAAACAACTTTTCATAAAAGTTGCAACATTCCTCTACATATTGTATATTTGCACCTAACAAGTCCGGAAAAGTGTCAAACTTGGCACAAATCAGAAGTAATTAGTGTAAATATAAGAATAGAACGAAACATAATAAATAAATTCAAGGAGTGGAAAGATACAGAATATTGTGTCAGTGTCAGAAGGATATCGTTCGCAAGATTGGTCTAATGCAAGAATAATCCAGGGTATTACATACCGTGAAGTACCCATTGTTTCCAATTTACTTGATAACAAATTTGTTTATGCACTAATTTCTAAGGAGAAAGAGTTTTATATAATGACGCTTAGCAACACTCATGATAAGGGAAAACCTGACATAGTTTTAAATGGACTTCGCTTGGAACTAAAATTTGAAGAGGTTTAAAGTGAGACCACATGATTTACAAAACCATTGCGTGATTCTTTCGCCATAAATTGAATTTTATGAATATATTTAAAGAATTAAAGAAATTTTCGCTCCCGTTTTTCCCTATTTTTGATTACAAGGGGCGTGAGATATACAACTCTATATTTGAAAAATGGGGAGCTACAGCTGCCCCAGATTATTACATATTTTCTGACAGATTGCAAAATATTTCATCCATTGTTAGGGCAAAGGCTTTCAAGTCCAGATACAAAAAGCATGAGGCAAATAGCCCCGATTTTAGGAATATTATAAATGATTTGTGTGATAATGACATAGTGTTATCGGAAGAGATTTATGGCATATTAAATACCGCCATTTCTATCAACAAATCTATACAAGATTTCAGAGGAAAGTGCGCATTTTATGATGGTAGAATTGGCATTAGTAATGATGATATAGACATGTTGGTTAGCGGACATGTTTATTATGGGCAATCATATGACCGTTTTATAGCGTCTTCTATTAATTTTGAATCAGAAGAACTTAATGAAATATTCTTAAACGAGGTAATATTATCATTTGAGGATCCAATATATTTCTCAGAAGGGACTTATGAACATTTGGACATTAAAAATGAAGACTTGGATTACCTCAATAAAATGAAAATATACAAATCGAATACTATTGATATTCTCAAACTACCGACTGACGGCTATATGCCATGTGTTGATGTTAATAACCGTTTTAATAATGGTGACTTAACAAAAACTGAGTTAGCTTGGATATTTGAAAAGCATATTCATAGTCGTCTATCAGTAGTTATAATTATATAATTAAGCCTTATGAATTACAAGGATTATATACTGCCTGTATATTTTGATACAGCAGAAGGACCTGACCCTCATGGTAATGGTTTCTTTATTGATCATCTATTTATAACAGCTGGCCACGTGCTTGAAAAAGATGTTGCATCAATCGGATTTCCATACATTTATTGGAAGGGAGAAAAAATGTTATTAGATGACACATCACATTTACTTACTTCTTATAACGTTGAAGAAAATAAATCTGAAAGCTATGAGAGTGATTTAGCAGCAGACCTTGCGGTTTTTACATTTCCAAATGTTATAAGTCCTATGAAATTATCTCATAAATTACCGCATGTCGGCATGAAACTTTCCTGTGATTTCCATCATCGTTTAGACCCAACGTTTATTAAACATAATAAACGTTGTTATCTTTGGGAAACAACAGGAGTCGTTGACGAATATATTCAAAATGTTCCAAATTTCTTTACTGCCAAAATGGAACCCTCGCATCCAATTGGGGGAAGCAGCGGTTGCCCACTATATGCAAATGGCGTGGTATATGGTATTCTTCATGGCGGTAGAGACAATATATGCGCTTTCTATTCGGCAGTTCATGCCGCACAACTGCTAAGTCAAGTTCATGACTGAAGTTACTGACATCGAAAAAAGTTTAATTCATCTTGTCAAGGTTGACAACAGGATAAGCAACCCCATGATTTTACCACGATTGCCAAAAGTCTGGATATTCCTGGGAATGGTTTGTTTTTGCAACCACTGACAGGGATAATCACATGGCGGTAATATGACTTTGGAATAAGATCCTAAGGTCAAGCAATCGCTGTCTTAACATACTACAGAGTCAACTGCTATTAGGTCTAAGTTACAAATGATCGAAAAGGCTGACGCAACGGTATAATAACTTGAAACTCATTACACCTTGTCCCTCATCAACGAGGACGAATACTAAAAAGCCCACAAGCTGACTCGCTCAGCTTCAAGCATTGAATATAAGCGGCATAGGAATTCCTATACCGCTTTTTTCAGTCACAAAAATATGCGTAAAACGCTTGTCAATATGAATATAAATCTATACATTTGCCTTATAACTGTGGCTTTTTGCCATGCAATCATTGCAACTATCATATTAATTAACCAATAAACCATCTTTACTATGGCAAATCTATTAGACGAAACTCAGGGACCAATCAATGACAACGGACGCGACATCCATGTCATAGACCGCCAACTCCCGGTGACAATCACATTCAAATCAACTCTATTTGAGATTGCCCTATGGGTGACAATCCCGGTTCTGACATTACTTTATGTGTCCTTTATGGGCAACAAGCTCGAATCGCCGGAAATGGTGGCTCTGATTGGCTGCGTGTGCGGCATATTGCCGGGAGTGATATTCATCTTTATGAAAATTTCCGCACGCAACTACTTCCAGCAACTCGAACAGCGCATCCAAGCCGAAGCGTCAAACATCGACAACTACCTCGAACAGCGGGTGCAGATACTTCAGAATGTAGTAGGTCTTGTTGACCGCGCCGTAGACCTTGACAAGGACGTTATGAAGGCTGTGGCTGCATTGCGTGGAGGGAAAATCAACGACACCAACCGCAGCGACGTAAACAGCCAGCTGAATATGGCTTGCGGACGGCTGTTTCCTCAAGTTGAAGCCTATCCCGAACTGAAAGCCCACCAGGCGATAGCCGACGCCATGCAGCAGAACAGCTATCTGCAGCGTGAAATCACGGCTGCCCGCACGGTATACAACAGCAGGGTGACTCAATGGAACACCGACATCTTCGCTTGGCCGACCAAGATGATTGTCGCAGCCCGTCAAGGCTACACGACAAGAATCCCGTTTACCGCCTCTGCCGAGACCCGCGAGATGGCTCGCAGCAAATTCTTTTAATCGACGGTGATGACAGACGACATCTATGACCCGCTCGATGAATATGTCAACACGTTTCAACCCCGCTTCGAGCAGGTAGCGAAAGACACATTCGCCCAACTGGCGAAGGAAGCCCAGGTGGATGTTGACGCCAATCGACAGACGTGCCGTTTGCTGTACGACGCAGAGAAGTCGCTTGGCGCGGTGAAATCGCGCATCGGCTGGACAACGTTCTTATGCGTCATTCTTTGGTGCTGCGCAGCCATAGGAATTTTTGTCATCTGCAAAGATTACGGCACGATGAGCCCGGCAATCGCTACCGCTGTATTGTTGTCGGTATTGGCTGCTGTCATCTTGCTCTTATCCGTGATTCATCCACGCCTCAAAAGGCTGAAGGCTGAACGCGGCGACCTGAAGCAGACCATCGCGCAACACAAGGACGAGGCATGGGAGCAGATGGCGCCATTAAATCGCCTGTACGACTGGGATGTGCTGACGCGCATGATGACCGAGACCGTACCTCGGCTTGAATTCGATCCTTACTTCACCGAGCAACGCCTCGCCGACCTGCGTCAGGTATATGGGTGGGACGACACATTCAATGCCGTGCGTTCGGTTGTCTACTCCCATTCCGGCCTTATCAACGGCAATCCGTTCGTGCTTTGCCGCACGCGCAAGATGGAGATGGACACAAAGACATATTACGGCCATAAAACCATCTATTGGACCACACGCGAATATGGCTCAGACGGCAAGATGAAGACCGTGCACCATTCAGAGACCCTCACTGCCAGCGTCACAGCCCCCTATCCCGGATATTACGAGAAGACACGGCTTATATATGGCAATGTGGCAGCCCCCAACCTCACGTTCTACCGCAAGAAGAACGGGCTTGCCAGTTGCAAAGGGTCGCTGTCATACAGATGGCAAAGGCTAAAGTTGCGCAACAAGGCACGCAATCTCAGCAAAGGCGACTATGCCATGATGACAAACGAGGATTTCGAAGTGGTGTTCGACACCAGCAACCGCAACGACAACCAGCAGTTTGCCCTGCTCTTCACGCCACTTGCCCAAGCCAATATGCTCAAGTTGCTTCAAGACGATGACGTGGGCTATGGCGACGATTTCGATTTTGTCAAGGACCACATGATAAACGCCATCATTCCCGACCACATACAAGCCATCGACCTTGACATGAATCCGCGCCAATATCAACACTTTGACTACGACCAAGCGGAGCACGACTTCCACGACATCAACGCACGCCTCTTCCGCGCCATATATTTCTCTCTGGCTCCATTGCTCTGCGTGCCGATGTACCAGCAGATAAGGTCGCGACAAGACATTTATGGAAGCCACATGCAGCGCCAAAGCGCATTCTGGGAACACGAGGCTCTTGCAAACTTCTGGGGTCAGGCGTATTTCAAACACCCACAGTGTGTCACCGACAATATCCTCAAGACCAAGGCCCACAAGGCCTCCGATGGCTCGACCACAATCACCGTCTTTGCCCATGGATACCGGACTGAAAAGCGTCTCACCTACATTTCAAAATGGGGCGGCGACGGCAGGACCCACCAAGTGCCCGTGTATTGGGACGAGTATCTTCCCGTCGTTGGACAAGGAAGCATCAATATGACTGAGGACAACAGCGATGATGCCGCCACTTCTCAGAAACAGCGCATAGACCACATCTCAGACGTGCTGAAGAAATCGGGGCTGAACGTGTACCGCAGACATATTGCCTCCAAAGTGCGATAAGAAAGCCTCTGATTTTTGCTCCTGCCCCGGCACAAAGCGGCGCAGCCACAGCCCATAAAAAAGGCCGTTCACGCGAGTGCGTGAACGGCCTTTTTTATGGAATAAGATACTTTGTCTTACTTTGATTTCTTCGCCATCTTGCGACGCATCATCGAGTAAGCCACCGGAGTTGCGACATAGATTGTCGACAACGTACCGAGGATCACACCGAAGAGCATTGCGAATACGAATCCGCGGATTGTCTCACCACCAAGCAGGAAGATTACGAAGAGCACGAGCACCGTAGTGGTCGATGTCATCACCGTACGTGTCAAAGTCGTGTTGAGCGACTTGTTGATCACATCGCGGCGGTCCTGCTTAGGATAGAGTCCCACCATTTCACGGATACGGTCGAATACCACCACGGTATCGTTGATTGCGTAACCGATGATTGTAAGGATAGCTGCAATAAACTGCTGGTCGATCTCCATAGAGAATGGGAGCACACCCCAGAAGAGCGAGTAGAAGCCGATAATCACAAACGATGTGAATGCCAGCGAAACCAACGCACCCATAGAGAACGAGAAGTCGCGGAAGCGGAGCAGGATGTAGAGTGCAATCGCAACGAGTGAGAGAAGCACTGACCAGACAGCACCGCGGGTCATGTCGTCGGCAATCGACGGTCCGACCATTTCCGAAGAAACCACACCATGGTGCTCATCCTTGACGTTGAAGTTGTCATAGCTCATACCGTTGAGCTCATCTTTCAAACCAGCGTAAAGTTTCTGCATGATTTCCTGGTCCACATTGTCGCTGTTATCGTTGATCTTATAGTTGGTCGACACGCGCACACGGCTGTCGTTGTCAACAGTGATTACAGAGACAGAAGCGTCAGGGAACATCGGCATCAGCTTCGTTGTGATGTCGTCGGTCTTGACAGCGTGGTCGAATTGCACCACGTAGTTGCGTCCGCCAGAGAAATCGATACCCTTGTTGATGCCACGCACGAAGAACGAAACAATAATCACTACTGTGATAGCGGCAATCACTGTCCAAGCCTTCTTGGTTTGTCCGAGGAAGTCAACTCTTGTGCCGGTAAGGAAGTTGCGGCTGAATCGTGTTGTAAATGTGTATGTGCGCTCTTTCTTCTTCAACAATGCCTCAAACACAAGGCGAGAGATAAACACTGCTGTGAAGAACGAGCAGATGATACTTATGAGCAATGTAGTTGCGAAGCCCTTGATCAAACCTGTACCGTAAACCATCAAGATGATAGCCGTGATTACAGAAGTAAGGTTCGAGTCGAATATAGCCGAGAATGCATTCTTGTAACCGTCGGCGAGAGCGGCTTTCACGTTCTTGCCGGCACGGAGTTCCTCCTTGGTGCGCTCGAAGATAAGCACGTTGGCATCGACAGCCATACCGAGCGAAAGCACGATACCGCAGATACCAGGCAACGTCAACACTGCCTGGAACGAAGCCAGGATTCCGAGAGTGAAGAAGAGGTTGAGCACCAAGCACATGTTGGCCACCATAGCCGGAGCGAATCCGTAGAACGAAATCATATAGATCATCAACAGAATCAATGCAATCACAAACGACCAGATACCAGCCTCAATTGCCTGCTGACCGAGTGACGGACCGATTTCCGTGTGGCTTACGATTGACACGCCAGCCGACATGCCACCACCTGTAAGCACGTTGACCAAGTCGTTTGCCTCCTCAACGGTGAAGTTGCCGGTGATTGAAGAGCGTCCGCCTTCGATTGCTGTGTTAACTGTCGGGAATGAATATACCTGATCATCGAGAACTATTGCCACCTGCTTGCCGATGTTGTCACGGGTCAATTTTGCCCATTTCGAAGCGGCGTCGTTGTTCATCGTCATGCTGATTTCGTAAGAACCGCTGAACTGGTTGAGCTCTGCGCTTGCATTGTCGATCATGTCGGCATCGCCGAGAGCAGCCTCACCGTTGCTTGTGCGGAGAGCCACCAACTGGAAGTATACGCCTTTCTTGTCGACGCCCTTCACTGACCAGCAGCACTTCAAGTCGGTCGGGAGCAGACGTTTTGCAGCAGCCGAACGGATGATGCGGTTTACGGCTGCAGTATCCGACTCATTTGCCACACCAATACATGCGCCGCCTACATATTGAGCGGCAGGCACCTGCACGTCTTTACCGTCTTTGCCTTCAAGGGTCATCATATCGTTTGAC
>ULRZ01039777.1_pt1 | contig 19135 bp, 14 predicted proteins | sample 1955861 | NCBI WGS metagenome assembly ULRZ01 (sample SAMEA4835694, study PRJEB28245) | human gut metagenome | biome: gut microbiome; material: fecal sample | place: Denmark | collected 2008 | reverse complement strand
GTGCTCTTCCGCGTTCCGGCGCTGACGCCCTCGCAGCACGACCTGCACCCCGACCGTGCGCTGTTCAGGCGCATCTTCTCCGTCTCTGCCATGACCAGCATTCAGCAATCCATCATGAATTTCGGCATCCTGTGTGTGCAGAGTCTCGTGAACAGCTTCGGTCTGGCAGCGATGGCGGCATTCACCGCCGGCGTGAAGATTGACTCGCTGGCGTACAGCCCCGCGCAGGACTTCGGCAACGGCTTCGCGACCCTCGTCGCCCAGAATCAGGGGGCGAATCAGCCGCAGCGCCTCCGTCACGGCATCCGCACAGCGTTCCTGCTTTCCGGCGGCTTCTGCCTGATTGTTTCCGCGCTCGTGGCGATTTTCGCTGAGCCGCTGCTGCTCGTGTTCCTCAAAAATGCATCGGCGGAGTCTCTTTCCATCGGCGTAACGTACCTGCGCACCGAGGGGCTGTGCTACATCGGCATCGGCTTCCTGTTCCTGCTTTATGCCATTTTCCGCGGTTTGGAGCAGGCGGGCATGAGCATCGTCCTGACGGTGCTTTCGCTTGGGCTGCGCGTTGTGCTGTCCTATGCCTTCGCGCCGCATTTCGGGATGATGGCGATTTGGCTGGCAATTCCGGCGGGCTGGCTGATTGCGGATATTGTCGGTTTCGTTGTTATGGGGCGGCGCGGACTAATGCGTTCCGCTTCCAATAAAACGGGCAAAAGTGCCTGCTGACATCGGGATGGATTCGCCGCTTTGTGACAAGTTTGTAACACCTGCGCGCGCCCCTTGACGAATCCGACTCGGCGTTGTATGATGGGGATACTCAATAACGAAAGGATTGTGCGGAACGGGTATGAAGAAGGAAACGAATCCCAAGGCGAAGCGGAATGGCCTGTGGTGCAATGTGCTGATTGTGGCAGCGCTGCTGCTGATTGTGGCGGTGCTGATGGTTGTGCTGCGGAGGAACGCACCCGCGAATGTAGACGCTAATGCGCCTTTGCTGCCCCTGACCGCAACAGATGCGCCGACCGAAGCGCCGACAGAGGCGCCGACAGAGGCGCCGACAGAGACAGAGCTTGCGACCAGCACGCCGGAGGCAGCGGCGACCCCCGAAATCACCGCGGCACCGGAAGCGACTGCCGCGCCGGAAGTCACAGACGTCCCCGAAGCCACCGCCACCCCCGACCTGTCGCAGGTGAAAGCATTCCTCGTCGTCACCGTCGGTGACAAAACGTATCAGCCGATTCCGCTGACCGAAGAGGGCTATTATCGCTTCCGCCACGGCGACTGCATCAACATCGTCCATGTCACCCCGACAAGCATCGACATGCACGAGGCGAACTGCGACAATCAGGATTGCGTGGAGCAGGGTGAAGTGACGCTGGAAAACAAGGACACACGCATTTTGGGCAACAGGATTATCTGTCTGCCGAATCAGGTGACGCTCCAGCTGTACAGCCGCGACGAATTGATGGACTGGCTGACGACCGTGCAGGAGGACGCAGCAAATGAATAAGCAGCGAATCACCACAAAGCAGCTTGCGCTGTGCAGTGTGCTGCTGACGCTGATGCTGGTGCTGGGCTGGGTGGAGAGCCTGTTTCCGCCGCTGCTGGGCGTACCGGGCATCAAGCTGGGTTTAAGCAACGGCGTGCTGATTTTCGCGGTCTACATGCTGTCCCTGCCGACGGCGTGGGTGCTGATGCTGCTGAAGGTGGTGCTGTCCTCGCTGTTTTTGGGCGGCGTAGCGGCGCTGCCGTACGCACTGGCAGGCGGTGTGCTGTCGCTGGCAAGCATGTGCCTCCTTTCGCGCATGAAGTGGATGCACCCGGTCACGGTCAGCATTGTCGGCGGCGTAATGCACAACGTCGGGCAAATCGTGATGGCAATGATTATCCTCCACACGTCGCAATTGGCGTACTACATGGCTGTCCTGATGCTCAGCGGCATTCTCTTCGGCGCGCTGACCGGCGTGAGCGCCACGCTGGTGATGAAGCACATGAAGCATATCAAATGGGGGAAATAGCGAAGGGGGGCAAGGGGCGACCGCTGACTTCATCTGTTTTCATGCCCCCTTGTCGCCTCCGCAGAGGTGAAGCCCCCTGCACGACAAAAATCAACTAACACAAAAAGCAGGACTACCTCCACACCGGAGACAGCCCTGCTTTTTGTTGTGCGAATGAAAGCATGCGAATGAAACCATCAGAAGAAAAGGAAACGCTTCTTCTGATACGGCTCGCTTGACATGCCCTTGAAATCATAGCCCGTCGCGGCAATCGCAGCTTTCACCTGCGCTTCGTCCAGCGGATCTTCGGAAATGACCACCGTTTCACCCTTGCCGTGGGAGGAAGTCACCTTCTTGACCGCCGGGAATGCCTTGCGGATTGCGTCATTGACATGGCTCTCGCACATGCCGCACATCATGCCATCAATTTTCAGCGTCGTTTTTATCATCAGCCCTCATCCTTTCGATGAATGCAATATACCCCATCGGGGTATCTGAATGATAGCACCAGCGCGGTGGATTGTCAAGCGGTTTCGTTCGATGTGACTAACTTTTTAAGGTAACACCGCACAAATGCGGTGGTGCCTTAGCGGATGCCCGACCAGAGCGCGTCATTTTCCGCTTGAAACGCTTCCCTCAGCGCATTTTCATCTTCAGTAGATACATCCTGTTCAAAAATCAGGATGCCGTCCATATCCGGGTCATGTTCCCAGACCTGCAGGGTCAGCACATCATTGTAGTGCCGGACGGTATAACCATCCGCGTCGAACGTCCAGTCCTCTTTCTCCTCGCCAACCGCCCAGCGCAGCAGCACCGCCTCCGTCCCCTCAAAACGGTACAGCGTTTCTCTGTGAATGCCGCCCGCCAAGCCGCCGTTCACAGAACTCCTTACAATTTTGTGTTCCGCATCAAGGTCGTAATTCGTGAACGTCAGCGGACAGAGAACATACTGTTCGCCATCAAAAATGAAAAACTGGTAGACGAAATTGCTCGCGCCGCGCTGTGTCAGTATCACCACATCGTTGATGCCGTCGAAGTTGACATCCGCATAGGAAAGGTACGGGTCTTTCTCGCCGGACACGAAGCAGAGTTCCTGCCCGTTGTCCGCAATCAGGCGGTGGATGTACTCGTTCTCCGTCGTCTGCCCGATAATTTCCGCGCGGACAGGGGCGATGGTCATCAGGAGAAGCAAGGCAAGCAGGCAGAAACGGGAAATACAGTTCTTCATAAAGAATACTCCTTTCGCATTGGTATGCTAATGAAAGAACGAATGCGGGGCGGCAATTCATCCGCAGAAAAAAAGGAAATTTCTTCATCGTCTGAAATGGAAATGCTTGCAAATTACTGATGTTTGCGTTATAATGAAAATGGTAATTTATGATTCATACTATTTCCAGATAAGAATGCGCCAAGATGCGCGGCGAATTTTTCATTCTGGCTAACGTGAATGGAACGCAGCGTAGCAGCGCTACGCTAAGTGGAATGAGCGGACGCCAGAAGGGAAAAGGCGCAAGCAGATGGCGCAGATGAATCTGGAAATAGTATCAAGGTTTCTTGCTGGGGAAGCGGGGAAAGGGGTGTTTGCCACGGCGCACGAAGGAGCAGCGCAATACTGCCGCAAAGTGGACAAGCGTGAAATTCCGGTCTGTCCGATTTTAGGGGTCAACATTGCAGTCATCAACATGAATTGGCTGCTGAAATATTTGGCGCAGAATATTCATCAATTGCAGGGAGATTACATCTGCGTATCGAATGTACATACAACCGTCGTCAGTTACGAGGATGCGGACTACCGTGCCGTGCAGAACGGCGGTCTGATGGCGATTCCGGATGGCAATCCGCTGGCGCAGGAAGCGCGGCGGCGCGGGTATCCGCAGATTCAGCGGACAACCGGGCCTGACCTGATGATGGAGGTCTTTCGGCAGTCCACGGCACACGGCTGGCGGCATTATTTCTACGGCAGCACGCAGGAAGTGCAGGAGAAAATGATTGCGCGCCTGCAGCAGGAGTATCCGGGGCTGGTAATTGCGGGTACAGACGTGCCGCCTTTCCGCGAACTGACACCGGAGGAAGATGCGCTTGCCGTGGCGCGCATCAATCAGGCGCAGCCGGATTTTGTGTGGGTCGGGCTGGGAGCGCCGAAGCAGGAGCGCTGGATGGCGGCGCACCAAGGGCGTGTGCATGGGCTGATGATTGGCGTCGGCGCGGGCTTTGATTTCTTTTCGGGCAACGTCAAACGCGCCCCGTTATGGATGCAGAAGCACAGCCTGGAATGGCTCTATCGCCTGATGCAAGACCCGAAGCGGCTATTCCAGCGCTACTGGAGCACGAATCTGAAATTCATCTGGAACGCGACCATCAGGAGAAAGTAAATGCAGCAAGCGACAAAACAGCCCGCTGTACTGCTGGTACACGATTATTATCAGGTTCCCGGCGGCGAGGATGTCGTTGTGGCGAACGAGAAGCACCTGCTGGAAACGCACGGTCACGCTGCGGCGCTGTATGTGCGGCGGAACGAGGAGATTTCGCGCATGGGAGCGCCGGAGAAAATTCGCAGTGCGCTGGGGATGTTTTTCAGCATCCGTACATACCGCGAGGTTCGACGGAGCATCCGCGAAAACCGGATTTCGCTGGTGCATGTGCACAACACGCTGCCGCTGATTGGCCCGGCAGTGTATTACGCGGCATTCCGCGAGGGCATTCCCGTGGTGCAGACGGTGCACAACTTCCGTCTGCTCTGCCCGAACGCGCTTTTCTACCGCGACGGCCATATCTGCGAGGACTGCGTGAAAAAGGGACTGCACTGCGCGGTGAAGCACCGCTGCTACCGCGGCAGCCGCCTGCAGACGGTGCTCTGCGTGCTCAGCACACGTTTGCACCGTGCCCTCAAAACGTACAGCCGCCTGCATTACATCACCCTGACGGACTTCAACCGGCAGAAGCTGCTGGCGCTTAAGCAGATTCCGCCGGAAAACGTGTCCGTAAAGTCGAACTTTGTGGAACCGCCGGAGACGATTGTGCCATACGCGGCGCGCGAAAATCAGGTGGTGTACATCGGGCGGCTGGATGCGCTCAAGGGCATCCGGCTGCTGCTGGAAGCGTGGGCGCGCTACGAGCGTTCCGGCGGGGGCATGAAGCTGATCATCTGCGGTACAGGGCCGGAGGAAGCATGGTGCCGCGAATATCTGACGCGGGAAAAGCTGAAGCAGGTGGAGCTGCGCGGCTTTGTGCCAAATTCGGCGGCACGGGCGCTGATGGGGCAGTCCAAGGCGCTGATTCTGCCAACGCAGTGGTATGAAGGCTTCCCGATGACAATTGTGGAAGCCTTCAGCGCCGCCACGCCGGTGATTTGCTCGGATTTAGGCAACGCGGGTTCCCTGATTTCGGACGGCGTGACGGGCTTCAAGTTTCCGGCGGACTCGGCGGAGCAGCTGGCGCAGACGCTCAACCGGCTGCAGCACGCGGAATCCGTCAGCGAAGGCGCGCTGAAAACGTATCAGGAGAATTTCACGGCGGAAGCAAATTATCGTCGGCTGATGGCGATTTACAGCAAGGCGATGCAGAAAAGCGGCGAAAGGAACGAACCATCATGCGGCTGATTGTGGCAGATGTACGGAGCACCAGCACGGACGGCATTGCCGCTGGGCATTATTTCACCGTCGCGCAGAATTATCTTGACCTGTTCGGCGCGGAGATGGATGTGCGCATTGCGGGCGGGCCGGTGTACGGCGACCGCTTCGGGGACAAGCTGATTCGTCTGCCGCATGATTACATCGCGGGCAGTTCTGCAGTGCGCAACAAACGCGCCGTGTTCCAGAACGTGCGCGCGCTGCTGCGGGAAGCGCAGGATGACGTGATTGTCCTCCAGTGCAGCGCCGTCGCAACAGCGTATCTGGGGCTTGCACTGTTCAAGAAGAAAGAAACGCGGGTCTACACCATCCAGTACAGCACCGACGGCGTAAATTCGGTGCTGAAGCAGGGGCTGTATGCGCTGTGCAGGCGGAAAATCAGCGGCGTTATCTGCCCCAATGCAGCCATTGGCGCGGCGTACGGGCGGCCGATGTGCGTCGTATCCGATTACATCAGCACAGGAACGATGCAGCCGCCTGTGCCGTATGCGCAGAAGCGCTATGATTTCGGCATGGTCGGGCTGATTACGTCGGACAAAGGCGTTGTTGAAGCGGCAAAGCAGCTGCGGGACACGCCGTATCGGGTGCTGATTGCGGGTCGGGTGCAGGAAGCGCCGCTGGAAACGGAACTGCGGGCAGTCTGCGCGGGGGCGAAGAACATCGAGCTGCGGCTGGAATACCTGTCCGAAGCGGCGTATGACGAGGCGATTCGCCAATGCCGCTACTGCATCCTAAATTATTCGGAGAATTACTCCCTGCACAGCAGCGGCGTTGTGTTCGATATTCTCTTCCGGGGCGTGCCGATTGTGGGCAGCCGCTGCGGGACGCTGCAAATGGTGGAAGCAAACGAATTGGGCAAAACGGTATCCCGCATGGCGGATTTTGCGCCGGAAAGGCTGCTGGATGAAGCCGTGCATGACCGCTATGTGCGCAACATTGCGCGCTACTGCCAATCGCAGGCGCAGGAGCGGGAAAAGCTGCGGGATTTTCTGACGCGGGGCGCGGTGGAATGACGGATGCCGCACAGCGCAAAGTGAAAGGAGGGGCTGAAGCGTGAAGGTCATGTGGATGGGGAATATTATCCTCCCTGCCATTGCGGAAAAAGAATCGCTTCCCCCGGTGTATATCGTGGGCTGGCTGGTCGGGCTGTCGCGGCGGCTGACGCAGCTGCCGGATGTGGCGCTGACGTATGTGTTTGACGCGCCGAAAGCGCTGACGGGCGAAGTGGACGGCTACCGCTATTACGGGCTGGTCAACCCCACACGCCCTACGCAGCGGTGCGGCGAAGCCTACACCCGGCAGCTGGAGGAAATCCTGCGCAAAGAGCAGCCGGATGTCATTCACCTCTGGGGCACGGAAAATCAGCACACGCTGGCCATGGTTGATGCGGCGGAACACCTGGGGATGCGCGAGCGGATTGTAATTTCCATTCAGGGGCTTCTGTCCATATACGCGGAGCATTATCGCGCTTATCTGCCGGAACACGTCTGCCACGGGCACACGCTGAAGGACTTGGTGAAGGGCAATATCGTCCGGCAGGAAGCAATCTACCGCCGCGTCGGGCAGTATGAACAGGAAGCCCTGCGCAGGGTGCGGCACGTTATCGGGCGCACCGACTGGGATGCTGCCTGCATGGCGGAGCTTGCCCCGCAGGCGGCCTATCATTTCAACAACGAAACGCTGCGGGACGAGTTCTACACCGGCGAATGGTCGCTGGACAGCTGCGAGCCGCACAGTCTCTTCTGCAGTCAGGCGCATGTGCCACTCAAGGGGCTGCATCTGCTATTGCAGGCGCTGGCGATTGTCCGCAAGCGCTATCCCGATGTCAAGCTCTATGTGGGGCGCAAGGACTATGGGCGCATTCCGCCGCTTGCGCGCAATGCCTATGAACGGTACATCCACCGTCTGCTGCGCGAAAGCGACCTCTACGACCATGTTGTTTTTACTGGAAGCCTGAATGCACAGCAAATGAAGGAGCGGTATCTAAAAAGTCAGGTGTTTGTGCTGCCGTCGAGCATTGAAAACTCCCCCAATTCGCTGGGCGAGGCGATGCTGCTTGGCGTACCGTGCATTGCGTCGGATGTCGGCGGCGTGCGCTGCCTGATGACGCACCGCGTGGAAGGGCTGATTTATCCGGCAGACGACCCGCATTTGCTGGCGCATGATATCTGCGAGATGTTCGCGCATCCGGAAAAAGCGGCGCAGATGGCGCGCGCCGGGCGGGAACACGCTGGAAAAACGCATGATGCGCAGAAGGATCTGGAGATACTGCATCAGATTTATACGGAGATTGCACGATGAAATTCCGAATCACAAAGAACCATGTGGATGCACTCTGCGTGCTGATTGGCGTGCTGGGCATGGGTTCGCTGTATTTTCAGGTGCTGCGGATGCCGCTGATGGCAGCCATGCTGATTGCGTCGATTCTGCTGCTGACGCGGGCGCATCATCCGAAAATCAGCGCCCAGAATGTACGCCTGACGCTGCTGCTGACGGCGGCGCTGCTGCTGACGAGCTTCGTCAACCCGCAGAACGGCATCCACATCAACGATATTGTCATTTGGCTTTGCAACATCGGCTATGTGCTGGTGCTGCAAAGCTGCATCGGGTATCGGACGTATATGCGGCTGTATACCAAAGTCATGCTGGCAGAGGCGGCCATCAGCCTGATTTCCTTCGTCATCGGCGATTTGCTGTCGCTGCCGCTGCCGCTGCTGCACTACGAAGTTTCCAGCGTCAACGGATTTTATCTGACGCCTTATTTTACCTTAGGCTGGCTGAACATCCCGGTTTTCCACCGCAATGCGGGTATGTTCAACGAGCCGGGCAGCCACCAGATTTTCCTGAACTTCGCGCTGCTGTTCCTGATGAGCGACGAAACGCGCATGGGCATGAGCAAGAAGAAATACTGCTGGGCAATTGCGCTGCTGATCGTTACCATCCTCAGCACGCTGTCCACAACAGGCTTTATTTGTCTGGGCGTTGTGCTGCTGACGGTGGCATTCCGCAAAAAGGGCGGGAAAATGGCGCGCAGCATCAAGATGGCGGCGTTCATTGGGCTGATTTTGCTGTTTGTCATCGAGTCTGTCACGGGCGTGGTGGAACGCAAGATTGTCGGACGAAATTCCGGCGGTTCGTTCTACACGCGGTGGAACGACACCTTCAGCGGCTTTGAAATCGGGCTGGAATCCCCCATTGCGGGACAGGGCATTTTCTCAGAGCGGAAGGCGGAAATCCTGCTGGAACACAGGGTGCAGAACATTTCCAACGGCTTTGCCGCCTTCGTCATGGATACAGGGTTGATTCTCCCGGCAGTTTGGCTGTGGCTGACGTACCGCGGTATCCGCACCAAATTTGCCAAGGCGCGGCTGCTGTATGTGCTGGGCGTTTTCCTGCTGTATTTCCTGTGCATCAACACGGAGGGCGTTTTCCTGAACATACTGTTTTTGGGGCTGCTGGGCAAGTGGCAGCCGGACGCGGAGGAAGCGCCTGATCTGCCGGCAAATGCGCGCAGCCAGAAGAAGCGCAGGAGGCGCTGCACTGTGCCGCCGGAAAAACTGCGCCTGACGTTTAACACGCAGCCGGAGGACGCGGCGCAGGAGCAGACAGGCAAAACGGGCGGAGAGGAATCATGAACACAGCATCAAGGAGCGAAAACACAGCGCGCAACATCGGCGTGGGCGCAGTGCGGCAGGTGCTCACGCTGCTGCTGGCTTTTGCCGTGCGAACGGTGTTTGTGCGCCGGCTGGGCGCGGATTATACGGGTGTCAACGGGCTGTACAGCAACATTCTGGCCATGCTGTCACTGGCGGAGCTGGGCGTGGGCAACGTGCTGGTGTACAGCCTGTACGCCCCGCTGCACCGGGGCGACACGGGCGAAATCCAGCACCTGCTGGGCTATTATCGTCGCATTTACCGCCTGATTGCGCTGGCGGTAGCGCTGCTGGGCGCGGCGGTAATCCCCTTCCTGCCGCTCATCATCAGCAGTGAGCTGCCGATGGCGCAGCTGATCGTCTACTATGTGCTGTACCTGACGAACTCCGTGGCATCCTATCTGGTCATCTACAAAACGACGCTGATTCAGGCCGACCAGAAGGCATATTTGCAAAACATGGTTTCCGCCGCGGCGCTGGTGGTGCAGTATGCGGCGCAGATCGCGTGCCTGCTGATTTGGGGCAGCTATCTGGGCTATCTGCTGATTCAGATTGCCTGCACCCTCCTGCAGAACGCGGTGCTGAGCCATTTAGCGGACAAGATGTACCCCTTCCTGCGGAAAAAGCAGAAATGTGCGCCGATGCACCGCAAGCAGGAGCTGAACGACAACATCCGCTCCATGTTTCTCTACAAGCTGGCGACAATACTCATCAACAACACGGACAACATTCTGATTTCCGTCATGCTGGGCACGGTGTTCGTCGGCTACTACTCCAACTACGCGTCGCTGACGACGTATGTGACGACGTTCGTCTCCATCGTGATTACCGGCATTTCCGCCAGCTTGGGAAATCTGAATGCCGAGAAGAATTCGGAAAAGTCATACGCCATGTTCCGCAACCTGATTGTCCTCTTCGGGGCGATTACAGGCTTCTGCGTCGCCGCGTACGGCGCGGTTGTGCAGGATTTCATCCCCATCTGGGTGGGCGAAGAATACCTGATGGACACAGGGACGGTAGCGGCGGTGCTGTTCACGTTCTACCTGAGCACCATCGTCGCGCCCGTGTGGATGTACCGCGAAACGCTGGGGCTTTTTCGGCAAATGAAATATGTTATGTTTATGACGGCGCTGGTCAACATCCTGCTGTCCATCCTGCTGGGGCACTTCTTCGGCGTGGCGGGCATCATCGGCGCAACAGGGCTGGCGCGGCTATGCACCATCTTCTGGTATGAGCCGAAAGTGCTGTTCCATCGCACCTTCGGGCGCAGTGCTGCCGCGTATTTCAAGGCGCAGGGCGGCTTGCTGCTGCTCAACGGCGCGGTGATGGCGCTGTCGCTGCTGCTGTGCGCGCGGATGGGGCATACGCTGATGTGGATTATCATCAAGGGCATCACCTGCGCGGCGGTGACGGCGCTCCTGTACACGCTGGCGCTGGGGCGGACGGCAGAATATCGCTGGATGCTTGAAAAGGGGCGGAGTTTCTTGCGCAAATGGAGGAAGAAGGCATGATCGATCAGGAAATGCAGCACTGCCGCAAAATTGTGCGTTTTGACCCTACCATCTCAACAGCGAATCAGGGAGATTGCATCATCCGCAACGCCTGTGAGCATGTGCTGCACGACTGCTTTCCTGTGCAGCTGTCCGTCGCCGTGCCGGTTCGGGACAGGCTGTCGAAAGTGTCGATGAAGCACGTCGGCAGTGCGGATTACGCATTTGTCTGCGGGACGAATCTGCTTTCCTCGGACATGCGCCGCCAAAGGATGTGGAATATCCGCCTGCGGGACGCGGTGATGATGCGCTGCGGCGATTTGCACAAGCGGGAGCTGCTGAATTTCCGCCTGATTCGTGAGAAATTTCAGCACACGCATATCATTTTGCTGGGTGCGGGGTGGTATCAATATCAGGACGAGCCGACAGGGTACACGAAGCGGATTCTAAAAGCGCTGCTGGATGGGCAGTACCTGCACGCGGTGCGCGACGAATACACGCGCCAGCGCCTGCTGAAGCTGGGCATCACGAACGTGCTGAATACGGCGTGTCCGACAATGTGGGGACTGACAGACGACAAATGCGCGCAGATTCCGACGCACAAGGCAGAGCGCGTCGTGACAACGCTGACGGACTACCGCAGCAGCCCGGAGCAGGATGCGCAGATGCTGACCATGCTGCAAAAGCACTATCGCGAGGTGTATGTGTGGCTGCAGGCAGTTGAGGACTACGCCTGTCTGCGCCAAATGGATGCGCGCGTGACGCAGAATTTGCACCTGATTCAGCCGAATCTGCGAGATTACACGGCGCTTTTGGCATCAGGCGGGATTGACTACGTTGGCACGCGGCTGCACGGCGGCATCCACGCAATGAACATGGGCTGCCGAAGCCTGATTCTGGCGGTAGACAACCGCGCAAGTGAAATCGCGAAGGACACGAATCTGCCCGTCCTGCCCCGCGGCGGAAATTTGGATGTGCTGGAGGAGCGCATCTGTTCCGCATGGGAGACGCAAATTGATTTGCCGACCACGGCAATTCGGCAATGGAAAAATCAGTTCCGCGAGACAGATGCAGAGAAAGTGCCTTGATTTTCGTATAAAATGCGGCTTTCTGCGCGGTAAGTATTGACAGCCGACTTGTAATTTGTTACAATATAGCTGGAATTGGGAAAGAGATTGCTATATCCACCGGGAGCACTGCGGCTCGCCGCGAAAAGAAAGATGGAAAGCAGCAATCGCTTGCCATTGGCACAACCATACGTCGTGCCGGAAGATTGCACAGAACAAGGAGTGAGGACGATGAAGGACAAAAAGTGGATGCGAAAGGCATTGTCTTTCCTGCTGGCTGTATTCATGGTAACGGGCAGTATGGGAACAGTGCTGACGGCGGCTGCAGAAGAGCCGGAAACTCCGCCGGCGGAAACGGTTGATGTCGCGCCGACGGAAGCACCGGAAGCGACGGATGTTCCTGAAGCAACGGAAATCCCCGAAGCGACGGATGTTCCTGAAACAACGGAAATCCCCGAAGTGACGGATGTTCCCGAAGCAACGGAAGCGCCCGAAGCGACGGATGTTCCCGAAGCAACGGAAATCCCCGAAACAACGGAAGCGCCCGAAATCGTGGACGAAGCAGCCGTAGATTACAGCCGCTCCGTGCTGGATAACGAGTTCTTTGACTCCGGCTTTGCCGCGACGTTCAGCAGCGCACAGCTGTACCTGAATCCGACGGGCGATGAGCTGGTTGGTCAGGTAACTGGCGTAGTGTATGTGACGCATCGTCCGCAGAAGGGGCAGCTGAATGAACGGATCTCCGTCTGCGTGTATGACCAGACGGCTGGCGTTGCATATGGCTATCTGGCGGCGGATGCAGTGCATCCTGTGCCGGAAGAGGGCATTGAGAATCAGCGTCACACCGGTGTTTTCGCGAGCGGCGTGGAAATGCCCTGTGCCCTGCTGGTGCTTGCGGCTGCGACGGAAGAACCCGTGCCGACCCCTGCACCCACGCCCGTGCCGCCGGAAGAGCCTGTAGTTGAGCCGACGGAAGAGCCCGTTGTCGTGCCGACCGAAGAACCTGTTGTCGTGCCGACCGAGGAACCCGCTGTTGAGCCGACCGAAGAACCTGTTGTCGTGCCGACCGAAGAGCCCGCTGTCGTGCCGACCGAAGAACCCGTTGTTGAGCCGACCGAGGAACCCGCTGTTGAGCCGACCGAAGAGCCCGCTGTTGAGCCGACCGAAGAGCCCGCTGTCGTGCCGACCGAGGAACCCGCGTCGACCCCCGCGCCTACGGACGTGCCGGATGACCTCGAAAACATCGACCGCGCGGATGTGATTATTCCGGGCAAACCGACGTTCGAAATGGACAAGGCGACGGCGGAGCTGGGCGAGAATATCACCTTCACCATCCACACGAAGAACGCCACCAAGATTTTGATGTACATTGACGGCAGCGTCAACCGCTACATCTACGACGTACCCACCGACACGTCGACGCTTACCATGTCCTTCTCCTCGATGGGGAGCAAGGGGGGCAAGCGCACCATCGCGTTCCAAGCCTACAATGGCAATACGCCCGGTGAAAAGTCCGCTGAACAAACGATTACGCTGACGAAGCCGTCTGTCAAGCCGCAGGTAACGGTAAAGAATATCGACAAGACGACCGTGGGTCTGGGCGAGAACATCACCTTCACCCTGAGCATCAAGAACGCCACGAAGGTGCTGATGTACATCGACGGCAGCGTCAACCGCCGCTTCGAGGACATCACCCCCGATATGACGGAATACACCTTCACCATGTCGTTCTCGTCGCTGGGAAGCAATGGGGGCAAGCGCGCCATTGCGTTCCAAGCCTATAACGGCACGACGGCGGGTGAAAAGACCTCCGATCGGGTGGTGACCGTCGCGAACGAAAGCCCGAACAAGCCGACCGTGACAAGCTGGACTCCGGACAAATACACGGTTGATTTGAACGAAACCATCACCTTCACCATCAACACCAAGAACGCGACGAAGATGCGTGTCTACATTGATGGCAAGCTGAACCGCTACATCTACGACGTGAAGGACGGCGCAACGACATTCCAGATGTCCTTCTCGACGCTCGGCTCAAACGGCGGCGTGCGCACGGTGGCGTTCCAGCCCTACAATGGCAACACGCCCGGCGCTATGTCCGACACCAAGACGATTACCATCAGCGTGGCGAACAAGCCGCGGGTTGAGCTGCTGAAAATCAGCAATCCGAACGCGACGCTGGGCGAAAATATCACCTTCACCCTGCGCATCAAGAACGCCACGAAGGTGCTGATGTACATCGACGGCAGTGTCAACCGCCGCTTCGAGAACATCACCCCTGATATGACGGAATACACCTTCACCATGGCGTTCTCTTCGCTGGGGAACAACGGGGGCAAGCGTACCATTGCGTTCCAAGCCTACAACGGCGCAGTCGGCGGCGACAAGACCACCGCAACCACCATTTCCCTGACGAGCGGTTCGTCTGCTGCCCCCGTGATTGCGAATGTCAAGATTGACAAGACGACCGCGGTGCTGGGCGAGCAGATTAAATTCACTGTTTATCTGGACAACGCGACGAAGCTGCTGATGTATGTCGATGGGCAGGTGAACCGCCGCTTTGAGGACGTAACGACCAGCATGTCGAAGTACGAGTTCACGATGTCGTTCTCGTCGCTGGGGAATAATGGCGGCGTCCGTACGATTCAGTTCCAGCCTTACAACGGCACGACGGCGGGCGAAAAGTTTAAGGCGTACACGATTACACTGACGACGACCGTGGTCAACAAGCCGGAAGTCGTCAACTTCACCATGAATCCCAGCCGCGTGAAGCTGAATGTGCCGGTGACGTTCACGGTCAACACCAAGAACGCGACGAAGGTCGTCCTGTATGTGGACGGCAAGGCAAATACCAGCTATCCGACGACTGGCGATGTGACGGTTATCGAGCGTGCTTTCGCCTCTCTGGGCAGCTGCAACGGTGTCCGCACGATTCAGTTCAAGCCCTACTACGGAACGACCGCTGGCGAACTTTCCCCGGCGCAGTCCCTGACGCTGTATGTGACTGACGATCCGCTGACTGTGACCGTTCCTGCCGCGAAGCAGGGCGAGGACCTGACGGTGACGTGGACGGCTGCTGGCGGCGCAACGAAGTATCAGCTGCTGCTGACCACGCCGGATGGCACGGCTGCGCTGCTGGGCGAAACGGCGGCGCTGAACTACACGGTGCCGGGTCTGAAGCTGCTGCAGCCGGGCGACTACACCATCACGATTAAGGCGCTGTCCGGCAATACGGAGTTGGAATCTGTCAACAAGGCATTCACCGTGACAGGCGACTTCGTGTTCGCGGTTCGTGACGACTCGACGGGCATTGTGGTCGTCAAGTACAACGGCACGGCATCGACGCTGACCGTTCCGAACACGGTGGCGGGTCTGCCGGTGGTGGAAATCGGCGCGCAGGCGTTTGAGGGCAACACGAAGCTCAAGAGCGTAACCCTGCCCGCGACGATTGAAATCATTGGCCGCCGCGCGTTCGCGGAATGCAAGAACCTGCTGGAAGTCAAGTAAGGGTTCATTGGGATTACGAAAGCCGGGGATTGCTGGAAAGGCAGTCCCCGGCTGTTTTGCTGCGAAAAAAACATACTTGCGATTGACGTTTCCCTGCCTATCTGCTATCATAAGATAAGCGCCCGCTATATGCCGCACACAAAAGGAGGTAGCCCGATGGAGCAGCTTGAATTTCTGACTGAAGTACAGGATTTGCGGAAGGTTTGGCCGCATGAGGCACTGGATTTTACGCCGTGGCTGGCGAAGGATGAGAACATCGCGATTCTGGGCAATGAAATCGGCATGGAAATTGCAGTCGACGGAACAGAATCTGCTGTGGGCGATTTCAGCGTGGATATTATCGCGACCGATATTGCAACAGGGCAGAAGGTTATCATCGAAAACCAGCTGGAAGATACCAACCACGACCATCTGGGCAAGCTCATCACTTACGCCGCCGGAAAAGATGCGCAGACGATTATCTGGGTGGTAAAGCACGCACGCGAGGAACACCGCGCGGCGATTGAGTGGCTGAATAACCACACGGATGACGACATTGGCTTTTTCCTGTGCGAAATCCACCTGTATAAAGTCGGCAGTTCAAATCCTGCGGTGAAGTTCAGCGTGATTGAGAAGCCGAATGACTGGATTAAGAGCGTTAAAAAGAATCAGCAGCAGACAGAAAGCCAGCAGTTCCGCTTGGACTACTGGACAGCATTCAATGACTATGCGTATGCAAACGCGCAGTTCGCAAGGCAATTTGGCAAGCGAAAAGCATCAAACAAAATGTGGATGAACCTGAGCATTGGCTCATCTGTTTATGATATTTGCTTACGCGCGGTTAAAACAGAAAATCTGCTTGTTGTTGAACTGTATATTCGCGGCGACAAGGATCTTTATCATCAGTTATTTGAAAAACAGAATGCCATTGAGCAGGAATTGGGCGTTGCGCTTGACTGGCGGGGACTGCCGGGAAAGAAAGCAAGCCGCATTATGCTGACACGACAGGTCGATTTTGACAATCGCAGCGCGTGGAATGCACAGTTTGACTGGATGATGGAGATGTCACTGAAATTCAAGAAAGTATTCAAGAAGTACCTATAATATGAAAATGCCCCCGGAAGCCATGCCTCCGGGGGCATTTTTCAATTTTCCTGCGTTATCTGCTTGCCCTTTTTCCCTTCTCCTTTTTCCACAATTCTTCCACCGAAAACTCCGCATGGCAGTTCGGGCAGGAAAAATACGGATTGCGGAAGTCAACTGTGCCAATCATCCTGCCGTCTTCCGTGGAAAAATCGTAGTTCTTCGCTTCTTCGGAACGGGAGTTCACCAAATGATGCGCCGTTTCCACTGTGAGTGCTGCCTTGCAGTGCGGGCAGAAATGCTTCTTCATGAACACAAAGATAGGATGCGTGACGGTGTACTTGATATTTTTCATCAGGACAGTCTCCTTCCCCCTTGATTGTAGCAAAAGCAGCAGATTTTCGCAAGCCTCTCTATTCCCCCTGAAATAATAACGCCAAAATCCCCCGGAAGCCCATACTTCCGGGGGACAAACTATCTTATTCCGCCTTTGCGCTCTCTCTTGTATAATTCAGCAGTCCGCCATAGAGGATGCAGCCCTGCTGGCGCGCGGTCAGGGGCATCAGGACAACATAGTCCTCATCCTTCGTGTCATTATGCAGCACAAACGTGTCGCTGCCGCTTTCCACCGTCTCGCGGACGTGCGGCAGGCTCAGCGTGTCGCCCTGCGCGATGCGGTCGTAATCCGCCTCATTCTGGAACGTCAGCGGAAGAATGCCATTGTTGACAAGGTTCGCCTGATGAATACGGGCGAACGACTTCGCGACGACGGCGCGGATGCCCAGATACAGCGGGACAAGCGCGGCGTGTTCGCGGCTCGACCCTTGCCCGTAGTTCATGCCCGCAACGAGGATGCCGCCGCCTTCCTTCTTCGCGCGCGCCGGGAACGTCGCGTCCACAGGGGTCAGGCAGAAGTCCGACAGGTACGGCACATTCGAGCGGAACGGCAGAAGCTTCGCGTCCGACGGCGCAATGTGGTCGGTGGTGATGTTGTCCTCCATCTTCAGCAGCACCTTGCCGGAAATGGCATCTGCCAGCGGCTTGCCCAGCGGGAAGGGCTGAATGTTCGGGCCGCGGACGACCTCCACCGTGTCCTCTTCGCCCGGCGCGACCGGGGGGATGACCAGATTGTCGTTGACGGTGTACGTCTCCGGCATCGGGATGTCGAGGTCAATGTCAAGGCAGCGCGGATCCGTCAGCACGCCAGTCAGCGCCGTGACAGCCGCCGTCTCGCAGGAGACCAGGTAAATACCGGCGGACTTTGTGCCGCTGCGGCCGTAGAAATTGCGGTTATTCGTGCGAACGGAGACGGCGTTCGTGCGCGGCGACTGCCCCATGCCGATGCACGGCCCGCAGGCGGATTCCAGAATGCGCGCGCCCGCCGCAATCATGTCCGCCAAAGCGCCGTTGCGCGCCAGCATCGTCAGCACCTGCTTCGATCCGGGGCCGATGACAAGGCTTACGTCCGGGTGCACAGTCTTGCCCTTCAAAATCCGGGCGACGCGCATCATGTCGGTATAGGAAGAGTTCGTGCAGGAGCCGATAAACACCTGATCGACCTTAATTGGGCCGCACTGCTTGACGGTTTCCACGATGTCAGGCATATGGGGCTTCGCGACGAGCGGCTCAAGCGCGGTCAAATCAATGTCGAGGATTTCGTCATACGCCGCATCCGGGTCTGCGGACAGCGGCACGAAGTCCTGCTCGCGCTGCTGCGCTTTGAGGAACGCATGGGTCACTTCATCCGACGGGAAGATGGAGGTCGTCGCGCCGAGTTCCGCGCCCATGTTCGTAATCGTCGCGCGCTCCGGGACACTCAACGTTTTCACGCCGTCGCCGATGTACTCCATCACCTTGCCGACACCGCCCTTGACGGTCAGCCGGCGCAGGACTTCCAGAATAATGTCCTTCGCCGCAACGCCGTAGGACAGCTTGCCATGCAGGCGCACGCCGACGACACGCGGGCACGCCAGATAATACGCGCCGCCGCCCATCGCGACCGCAACGTCCAGTCCGCCCGCGCCGATGGCAAGCATCCCGATGCCGCCGCCCGTGGGCGTATGGCTGTCCGAGCCGAGCAGCGTGTAGCCCGGCACGCCGAAGCGCTCCAGCTGTACCTGATGGCAGATGCCGTTGCCGGGCTTGGAGCAGTAAATGCCATGCTTTTTCGTCACCGTTTGGATGTAATAGTGGTCATCCGCGTTTTCAAAGCCAGTTTGCAGCGTGTTATGGTCAATGTACGCCACGGACTTCTTTGTCTTGACACGCTTGACGCCCATCGCCTCGAACTGCAGGTACGCCATCGTGCCGGTGGAATCCTGCGTCAGCGTCTGGTCAATGCGGATAGAGATTTCCGAGCCGGGAATCAGTTCACCGCTGAGCAGGTGCGCGGACAGGATTTTCTGGGTCAGATTCATCGCCATGAGGAAAGGACTCCTTTCATAATAAGAAAAAGCAGTTGCACAATGCCCAAACGGGCGAAAACAGCCGAATGAACAGCTTCATGATACAGGATTCGGCGCGGTGCGTCAATGCTTTCGGGCGGAAAGAACACAAAAAGCGCAGGCTATGAAAAACTCGCCGGATGTTTTAGACATACAGCCTCTTGACAACAACGCTCCTATATGGTATTATTTGAAGCAAACTACTATATAGGAGCATTTGCATGAAAATGAACGGCGGATTTCTTGTTACCAAAATAAAACAGCTTGGGGACCGGATTTTTGAGAAGAT
>ULRZ01011855.1_pt1 | contig 19230 bp, 18 predicted proteins | sample 1955861 | NCBI WGS metagenome assembly ULRZ01 (sample SAMEA4835694, study PRJEB28245) | human gut metagenome | biome: gut microbiome; material: fecal sample | place: Denmark | collected 2008 | reverse complement strand
TACATATATAATAGATGGAGAAACAGTAACTAAGATGATAAAAGTAGATACTGTAACTAATTTAGATAATTTATATAATACACTTACAGATAATAAAAGTATTATCTTAAGTACTAATAAATTTAATTGTTTTAGTAATACATGTAATACAAGTGATTATACAAATATAGGAATACTAACAAATTATGAATATAACCAGATAGGAGGTAATAATTCATATTTAAAAAGTTTAAATCCATTCTTATTAAAAACAGAAAATGGATTTAATGAAGTAACAGATAATGGAATAAATGAAGGAGTAACAAGTTCAAACTTAAAAGCAGTAGTATATATACAAACAGAAGTACAAACAAGTGGAAGTGGGTCACTTGATGATCCATACATATTAACACCATCAAGTGATATCAATTTAGTTGCATATACTTTAAATGGAGAAAGTACAACAAAAACATATGCTGAACTTTTAACTACTAACGTAGTTAAAAATGTAACATGTAAAAATGGTTCTACAACTATTTGGGATTATGAAAAAAATTATTTGACATTCACTAGTATCAAAGTTCCAGACTATTGTACAATAGATTTCACTGATGGTTATATTGTTACATTAACTTCTTCAACTGGAAAAGTGTCTCCGACTAGTCAAGCAGTGGGAAGTGGTGGGTCCGCATCATTTACAGTAACACCAAATGATGGTTATAAACTAGAACTAGAAAGTGACACATGTGGTGGAATACTTTCAGGAAACACATATACAATAAGTAATATAACAAGTAATAAAACATGTTTGGTGACATTTAAATCTAATTTACCAACATTATATGCTAAAATATTAGCTGATAAAACAAGACGTCCATTCAGAGGTAGTTTTAGTACAGTTTTAACAATAGAGAGTACAAAAACATTATATACTTCAACTGAAGAAGGAACAACAGTATATTATTTTGCAGGTAATGCTTTAGATAACTGGGTTAAGTTTGGAAAGAATACAAATAATCAAGACTTATACTGGAGAATAATAAGAACAAACTCAGATGGTGGAGTAAGACTTTTGTATCATGGAACAAGTACTACAGCAACAGATGCGGTTATAAACTCAAGTACAGCATTTAATACAACATATAATGATCCAATGTATGCAGGATATATGTATGGAACAAGTGGCTCACTAGTAAATAATAGAACAAATACAAATAATAGTACAATAAAAACAGTAATAGATAATTGGTATAAAAATAATTTGATTACAAATTATGGAAAATACTTAAGTACAACAGCAGTATACTGTAATGATAGAAGTGATCCAGAAAGTGGATATAACACAGGCAGAACAATGTTCTACTATGGAGCATCTTTAAGACTAGAGACAAATAAAACACCAAGTTATGACTGTGCAACAACTGAAGACAAATTCACAGTAGATAGTAGTACAGGAAATGGTAAATTAACATATCCAATAGCATTAATGACAGCAGACGAAGTATCATTTGCAGGTGGAGTATGGGCAACAAATGCTCCAACATGGTATTATAAAAATAGTGTAAACGGAAGCTCTACAGGCCCAACCTCTTGGTACTTATTGTCTCCTGAATATTGGAGTGGTAGCGGCGCTGCCGTGTTAGGCGTGATTGGTTCGGACAACCCTGGCCGTTTGATGCCTCAATATGTCTTCTACACTTTCGGTGTGCGTCCCGTCATTTCTCTCAAATCTTGTATCAAATATAGTACAGGAAATGGAGCGCCTGAGACACCGTACGAAATAGTTTTAGATCCGGACATTTCTTGCTAAAGCCCTGTAATTACTGGGGTTTACGAATCGTAAACATCGTATAATCATGACTAAAAGAATACAAAAATTTTAAAAATTATATTTTTATAACTATAATTTAAAAGTAGAAAGAATTCTAATAAGTTTACCTTTAGAGTTCTTTTTATTATATCTGATATTAATTTTATTTTTAATATGATTATGATTTTTTATATAATTTACTGCAATTATTTTTAACCATAAAGAAGCTATACATGCTATTCTATATAAAGTTTCAAATGCATGTAGATTTTTAGTTTTAGTACTTTCTAAAAAATGGATAGTAGAATAAAATAAAGATAAGGGAAAATAACATGATAAGTAGGTAAAACTACTTTTTTCTTTTAATTTTTTATGGAATATGGTATACTTTTAATCGGATGTGAAAGTTATGGATAAAAGTAAAATTAGAAATTTTAGTATAATTGCTCATATAGATCATGGTAAAAGTACTTTAGCTGATAGAATACTTGATGTGTGTGGTAATGTAACTGAAAGAGAAAGAAAAGAACAACTTTTAGATAATATGGATATTGAAAGAGAAAGAGGTATTACTATTAAACTAAATGCAGTAGAACTTCAGTACAAAGGTTACACTCTACATTTAATAGATACACCAGGACATGTAGACTTTAGTTATGAAGTAAGTAGAAGTTTGGCTGCATGTGAAGGTGCAATACTTGTGGTGGATGCAACTCAAGGAATTGAAGCACAAACTTTGGCTAACTTGTATTTAGCTCTTGATAATGATTTAACTATTATTCCTGTTATAAATAAAATAGATTTACCTAATGCAGACCCTGAAAAAGTAAAAAACGAACTTGTTAAGGCTATTGGTTTTGAAAAAGATGAAATACTTTGTGTAAGTGGTAAAACAGGTGAAGGTGTAAAAGAACTTATGGATGCTATAGTTGAAAGAATACCATCTCCAAAAGGTACTGATGATAAATTAAGAGCTTTAATATTTGACTCATACTTTGATAGTTATAAAGGTATAGTTGCTTTAATAAGAGTAGTGGATGGAACTGTTAAATTAAAAGATAAAATTAAAATGATTAGTACAGGTGCTGTATATGAAGTAACATCTTTAGGTAAAACAACTCCAAAAGATAGTCCAAGAGATAGTTTAAGTTGTGGAGAAGTTGGATATATTACAGCGAGTATTAAGAGTATAGAAGATGTAAAAGTAGGAGATACTATTATACATGAAGGCGATGATTTAGAACCTTTACCTGGTTATAAGCCTATGAAACCAATGGTATTTAGTGGAATATTTCCAATAGATAGTAGTAAATATAATAACTTGAAAGAGGCTTTAATGAAGTTAAAATTAAATGATGCAGCTCTTACTTTTGAACCTGAAAAATCTGATGCTTTAGGTTTTGGTTTTAGATGTGGTTTTTTAGGGCTTTTGCACATGGAAATAGTTGAAGAGAGAATTGAAAGAGAATTTAATATAGAACTTATTGCAACAAGTCCAAGCGTTATTTATGAAGTAGAGTTAACTAATGGGGAAATACTTAGTATTGATAGTCCAAGTAAAATGCCTGAACAAAGTAAAATTAAATGTGTTAAAGAACCTTTTGTTAAAACAGATATATTCGTGCCAAATGAGTATGTTGGTCCAGTAATGGAGTTATGCCAAGATAAAAGAGGTATTTATAAAAGTGTTAACTATATAGATGAAAAAAGAGTAGATGTAATATATGAACTTCCTTTATCGGAAATTGTGTATGACTTCTTTAATAAATTAAAAAGTTTTACTAAAGGTTATGCTTCATTTGATTATGAGTTTATTGGTAACAGGGAGAGTAAACTTGTTAAGTTAGATATTCTTTTGAATGGAGTTGTAGTGGATGCATTAAGTGTAATAGTACACAAGGATAACGCTTATAATCGTGGTAAGACTGTTGTTGAAAATTTAAAGAAGATTATTCCAAGACAGATGTTTAGTGTTCCTATTCAGGCTAGTATTGGTACAAGGGTTATTGCAAGGGAAACTATAAGCGCAATGAAGAAAGATGTGCTTGCTAAGTGTTACGGGGGAGATGTAAGCAGAAAGAGAAAACTACTTGAAAAGCAAAAAGAAGGTAAAAAACGTATGAAGCAAGTTGGTAGTGTTGAAGTACCACAAGAAGCATTTTTAAGTGTTTTAAGTGTTGATAAGAAAGAATAAGACTGGTTTTTATTCTTTTTTTATGGGAATTTTTTTTAACAGATTTTAAAAATTGGTAACAATTAGTATTTAAAATTGTATTTAATTAATTGCAAATGTAGTTTATAAGGTTCAAAAATGCTTTGCAATTTTAAAAATTGGGCGATTTGACACTACTTTTTATATGTGGTAAATTTAGGAGGATGTAAGAAATGTATTTCTAATTATATAATAAAAAGTTTGTAATGATGAAAAGCAGATTATTTTATTGTGTTAAATATTGGGGAGGAGAAAAATGAATTATTATGATGAAATAAAAAATATTCTAGTAGATAATGCCATTGAAAAAAAGGTTAGAGAATATAAGAGTAATCAAAAAGATTTAGAAAGTTATTACAATGTAGGTAAACTTCTAGTTGAAGCACAGGGTGGAGAAGAAAGAGCAAAATATGGTAACGGACTTATTAAGGAATATTCTAAAAGGCTTACTAGTGAACTTGGTAAAGGTTATTCAATACAAAACTTAAAGAATATGAGAAGATTTTATCTTGTTGTAGAAAAAAGACAATCACTGATTGTCCAATTTAAATCGCTTAATATTTCTTGGACATTTATCATAAAGCTTTTAAAATTGAATGATGTTAATGAGCTTTTGTATTACATTAATTGTATTAATAAAATGATTTTAACTACAAGAGAGTTAGATTTAAAATTGAAATCAAAAGAATATGAAAGACTTGATAGTAAAATTAAAGAAAAATTAATGAAACAGGAAGAAGTTTCAGTAAAAGATAAAATACCAGACTCGATAGTGTTAGAAGGGTTAGAATCTAAAGAAAAACTTACAGAAAAAGTAGTACAGAAATGGATAGACGAAAATCCAGCAAGTTTTTGTAAATCATTAGGCGAAGGTTATTCATACATAGAAAGCCAATATAAAATTAAAATAGGTTTAAACTATAACTATATGGATATATTACTATTTAATTACATATCTAATTCATTTGTAGTAGTAGAAATAAAAGTAACAGAACTAAAAAAAGAACATATAGGTCAAATAGAAACTTATATGAACTATGTTGATGCTAATTTAAAGAAAGATTTTCATAATAAAACAACTGGTATACTTCTAGTAAGAGAAAACAATAAGTGGTTGATTAAATATATATACAATAATGATATTGTTGTTAGAGAATTTACTATAAGTAATTAAAAAACAGGAGGTGTAAGATGAATTATTATGATGAAATAAAAAATATTCTAGTTGATAATGCTATTGGAAGAAAGGTAAGAGAATATAAGAGTAATCAAAAAGATTTAGAAAGTTACTATAATGTTGGAAAACTTTTAGTAGAAGCACAAGGTGGAGAAGAAAGAGCAAAGTATGGGTATGGTCTTATCAAGAAGTATTCTAAGAGACTTACAAGTGAACTTGGTAAAGGTTATACTGTGACTAGATTAAAATACATGAGGACTTTTTTTGAACTTTTTAGAAAAAGTCCGACATTGTCGGACCTTTTTAAAAACATAAATATAACATGGTCAAATATATGTGAAATTTTGAAGTTAGATGATGTGAGTGAAATAGAATATTACTTAAATTTATCAAATAAGTTATGTCTTACTACTAGAGAATTAAGATCAAGAATAAAATCTAATGAATATAATAGACTTCCACAAGAAACAAAAGAAAAACTTAAAAATAGTAGTGAAGTAAGTTCTAGTGAAAAAGTTCCATCACCTGTTATTTTAGATGGCTTGCTGTATAAAGATAAATTAACGGAAAAAGTAGTACAGAAATGGATAGATGAAAATCCTATAAGTTTTTGTGAATCTTTAGGTGAAGGGTATACTTGTATAAAGAGTCAGTATAAAATTAAAATTGGTTCAAATTACAATTATATAGACGTACTTTTATTTAATTATATATCTAATTCATTTATTGTAGTGGAAATAAAAGTAACTGAACTTAAGAAAGAACATATTGGACAAATACAGACATATATGAATTATGTTGATGTTAATTTGAAAAAAGAGTTTCATAATAAAACAACTGGAGTACTTCTAGTAAGAGAAAACAATAAGTGGCTGATTAAATATATAAACAATAATGATATTGTTGTTAGAGAATTTATTACTAGTAATTAAAAAAACAGGAGGTGTAAGATGAATTATTATGATGAAATAAAAAATATCCTAGTAGATAATGCTATTGGAAGAAAGGTAAGAGAATACAAAAGTAATCAAAAAGATTTAGAAAGTTACTATAATGTGGGAAAACTTTTAGTAGAAGCACAAGGAGGAGAAGAAAGAGCTAAGTATGGAGATGGACTTATCAAAGAATATTCTAAAAGACTTACAAATGAACTTGGAAAAGGGTATTCAACTAGAGTATTGAAAAAGATGAGATTATTTTATATGTTGGTTCAAAAAGGGCCGACATTGTCGACCCTTTTTGAAAATGTAAATATAACATGGTCGAACGTGTGTGAAATATTACACTTAAAAAATGTAGACGAAATAGCATATTACTTAAATTTATCAAATAAGTTATGTCTTACTACTAGGGAATTAAGATCAAGAATAAAATCTAATGAATATGGAAGACTTCCTTTAGCAGTAAAAGAAAAATTGAATAGTAATGAAATAGTTAGTCCTGATGAGAAAGTACCATCTCCCATCGTTTTGAAAGGCTTGTCGTATAAAGATAAATTAACAGAAAAAATAGTACAAAAATGGATAGATGAAAACCCTACAAGTTTTTGCGAATCTTTAGGTGAAGGCTATACTTATGTAAGGAGTCAATACAAAATTAAAATAGGTGCAAACTATAACTATATAGATATTTTATTATTTAACGTAATGGATATGAATTATGTAGTGGTAGAGATAAAAGTAACTGAACTTAAGAAAGAGCATATTGGGCAAATACAAACATATATGAATTATGTTGATGTTAATTTAAGAAAAGAGTTTCACAATAAAACGACTGGAGTACTTTTGGTAAGAGAGAATAATAAGTGGCTGATTAAATATGTGAATAGTGATAACATAACCATTAGAAATTTTGTAACTGATAATGAGAAAATGATAGTTTAGGAGGTGCAAGATGAATTATTATGATGAAATAAAAAATATATTAGTAGATAATGCTATTGGAAGAAAGGTAAGAGAATATAAAAGTAATCAAAAAGACGTGGAAAGTTATTATAATGTTGGAAAACTTTTAGTTGAAGCACAAGGCGGAGAAGAAAGGGCTAAATATGGAGATGGCCTCATTAAAGAGTATTCTAAAAGACTTACAAGTGAACTTGGAAAAGGCTATTCTGTTAGATCCTTAACTAATATGAGAACATTTTATATTTTTATTCAAAAATGGCAACCATTGGCTGCCAAATTCAAATATGTAAATGTAACTTGGTCAAACATATGTGAAATATTGTATTTAAAAGATATAAATGAAATAGAATATTACTTAGACTTAGCAAATAAATTATGTTTAACAAAACGTGAATTAAAAACGAAAATTAGATCTAACGAATATAATAGACTTCCACAAGAAACAAAAGAAAAACTTAAAAATAGTAATGAAGTAAGTTCTAGTGAAAAAGTTCCATCGCCTGTTATTTTAGATGGCTTGCTATATAAAGATAAATTAACAGAAAAGATAGTACAGAAATGGATAGATGAAAATCCTACAAGTTTTTGCGAATCTTTAGGTGAAGGCTATACTTATGTAAAGAGTCAGTATAAAATTAAAATTGGTGTAAACTATAACTATATAGATGTTTTACTATTTAACGTAATGGATATGAATTATGTAGTGGTAGAAATAAAAGTGACTGAAATTAAAAAAGAACATATAGGTCAAATACAAACATATATGAATTATGTTGATGTTAATTTGAAAAAAGAGTTTCATAATAAAACAACTGGAATACTTTTAGTAAGAGAGAATAATGAGTGGTTGATTAAATATATAAATGGGGATGATGTAACTATTAGAAATTTTATAACTAGTAGTGAATGTTAAAAGGAATATAATTAAAAAATAGTAAAACTTTTTTAAAAGGGGTGGAGTTTTTTTATTTAATTTGATAAAATAGATACGGAATAAAAGAGGTGGATTATGGATAATATAGTGTTTTTATGCTTGTTAGTATTTTTTGCTAGAATCGTTGATACTTCTTTAAGTACACTTGCTACTGTATTTATTGTAAAAGATAGAACAGTGTTTGCAGTATTAATGAGTTTTATTCAAGTATTTGTATGGTTTATTGTAGTAAGAGAAGCATTAAATTCAGCAGATAGTGCATTTTTATTAGCGCTTAGTTATAGTGCAGGATATGCATGTGGTGTAATGGTTGGAATGTATTTGAGTGATAAATACATAGTATCAAATGTTAGTGTTAATATAGTAGTAAAGCAAAAAAGGGAAGTAGTAGATGCATTAATTAATCATAATTTTGCAGTTAGTGTTAGTAGAGTTAAAGGAAAAGATTTAATAAGTAATAAATATATGATATTTGTTGCTACTACAAATAAAAAACTTCCTTTACTTAAAAAACTAGTTACTGAGATAGATAGTCATGCATTTATAGTAGTTAGTGAAAATAAGTATGTAGTTGGAGGTTACAAATAGTTAGGAGGGTTACTATGAAGGTAGATGATAACTTTATTAGAAATGTTAGAGAATCTAATGATATAGTAGATGTTATTGGTGGGTATTTACCTTTAGTACAAAAAGGAAAAAATTATTTTTGTGTATGTCCTTTTCATGATGATCATTCCCCTTCAATGAGTATTAGTAAAGAAAAACAAATATATAAGTGTTTTGTGTGTGGAGAAACAGGAAATGTTATTACTTTTGTAAAGGACTATTTAAGTATTTCATTTTTAGAAGCAGTTGAGGTACTTGCAAAAAGAAGTGGAATTAATTTTAAGTTAGACAAACCTAAAGTAAATGATAAATTTAAAGAAGATTATGAAATATATAGTATAGCACTTTCTTATTATAAAAATAATTTAAATACTAAAGAAGGAGAGAATGCTAGAAACTATCTTAAAAAACGTGGTATTACTAAAGAAGCAATTGATTACTTTGATATAGGTCTTTCACTTGGTAGTGGTTTAGTTAATAGTTTAAGTAAAAAATATAATATAGGTAAACTAGAAAATATTGGACTTTCATCTAATAATAAGGATTTATTTATAAATAGAATAATGTTTACTATTAGAGATAATATAGGTAATCCAGTAGGATTTTCTGGAAGAAAGTATGATGATAGTGATGCACCTAAATATATAAATACTAAAGCAACTGATATTTTTAAAAAAGGTAGTATTTTATTTAATTATTATAGAGCTAAAGATGAGATTAGAAGAAAAAAAGAGATTATTATTAGTGAAGGTCAGATGGAAGTTATTAGGTGTCATATAGTGGGTATTAATAACATAGTAGCGCTTATGGGAACTGCTTTTACTAAAGAACATTTATCTATTATAAAGAAAGAAAGAGTTAATGTTGTATTAAATCTAGATCAAGATGATGCTGGTAAACTTGCTACTATTAATATTGGTAAAACTTTAGTAGAAAATGGAATAAATCCTACTGTAATAGTTTTTAGTAAATATAAGGATACTGATGAATTAATACTTAATGAAGGAAAAGAAGCATTTATAAAAGCATATGATAACAGGGTTAATTTTGTTGATTTTGAACTTAATTATTTAAAAAAGAATGTTGATTTATCTAATACTCTTGAAGTGTCTAATTATATAAATGAAAGTATAAATGTTATTAATGAAATAAATGATGATGTATTAAGAGAATTAAAAGTTAAGGAACTTAGTAAAGAGTTTGATATAAGTACTGAATTAATTAAAAGTAAACTACAGATGAAAGACAATAATAAAGTTATTGTTAAAAAAAGTACTAAAAATGTAGTGAAAAAGAGATATAATGGGGATGATATGAGTGAACTTAGAATACTTCATTTGATGCTTAATTATCCTGAAGTTATAACTATTTATGAAAGACAACTTGGGTATTTGAATGATGAAAATAGAAAGAATTTAGCAGATGCTATAATAAATTATAAAGAAAGTCATAAAATGTTTGACTATGCGGACTTTATATGTTACACTAATGTACGTGAAGACCTTACTAGAGTCATAAAAGAAGTTGAAAGTTATCCTCTTAATAATGTTGAAAGTATTAGTTATAGTAATGAGGAATTAGAGGACTATATTAATAAGGTTAAAAGAAAAAGAGTTAAGATGTTACAAAATGAAAGAACTCTTAAAATTAATGACAGCATTGATGTTAGTGAAAAGGAAGAACTAACTAATAAGTTTTTAGAAACAAAGAAGGAAGTGCTAAAATGGTAAGTGAAGGTAAAGAATTTAAGAAAGTTGTAAGTGATTTAGTTAAACTTGGTAAAAAGAAAGGGTATTTAACTGAAAAAGTTATTACTGAAAAAACTATGTTATTAAATTTAAGTGATAGTGAATTAGAAGAATTATATAAAGAACTTAAAAATAATAATATAGAAATTAAGAGTGATAGTGAGAGTGGTGGCGAAGTAGAAGGAAAAACTACTAATATTAAAAGTGTTATTAATGAGTTAGTTGAAATTGGTAAGAAACAAGGGTTTTTAACTTATGAAGTTATTGCTAAAAAAACTAGTAATTTAGACTTGGATGCTAATAGTTTGGATGAGTTATATAATGCTCTTAATGAAAATAATATAGAAATTAGAAGTGAAGATGAGAGTGATTCTGATACTAATTTGTTAGAAGATGATCCTGAATTTAATATTGAACATATTGTTAACGAAAGTAAGGATATGAGTGTTAATGATAATGTTAGAATGTATTTAAAAGAAATAGGTAAAATTAGTTTACTTAGTTTAGATGAAGAACAAGAATTATCTAAAAGAATTGCTTCTGGTGATGAAGAGGCTAAGAAGATACTTGCTGAATCTAATTTGAGACTTGTTGTAAGTATTGCTAAACGTTATGTTGGACGTGGACTTTTATTTCTTGATTTAATTCAAGAAGGAAATATTGGACTTATGAAGGCAGTGGATAAGTTTGATTATGATAAAGGGTTTAAGTTTAGTACTTATGCAACTTGGTGGATTAGACAAGCTATTACTAGAGCACTTGCTGATCAGGCTAGAACTATAAGGGTTCCTGTACATATGGTTGAAACTATTAATAAACTTGCTAGAGTTGAAAGACAAATGGCACTTGATTTAAATAGGGAACCTACTGATAGTGAACTTGCTAAAAAGATGAATCTTCCACTTGATAAGATTGTAGAAATAAGAAGAATTAGTCAAGATCCAGTTAGTTTAGAGACACCTATAGGTGAAGAGGATGACTCACATTTAGGGGACTTTTTAGCTGATGAGAGAACCATGGGACCAGAAGAGTATACTGATTATACTATGCTTAAAGAGGAACTTAAAGAAGTACTTGAAACTCTTACTAAGAGAGAAGAAGAAGTATTAGAACTTCGTTTTGGGCTTTATGATGGAACATGTCATACTCTTGAAGAGGTAGGTAAAAAGTTTGGCGTTACAAGAGAAAGAATTAGACAAATAGAAGCAAAAGCACTACGTAAGTTAAGACATCCATCACGTGCTAAAAAACTTAGGGATTTCTTAATTGAATAGGTTAAAGTGTATTTCTTCTTATATAAGTGATAATGAAAAAGTGCTTGATGTTGGATGTGATCAAGCACTTCTTAGTAAATTACTTGCTAGAAGAGGAGTGTATTCTATAGCGAGTGATATAAAAGCTAATATAATTATTAATGCTAAAAAAAATTTGAATGATTTGGAAAAAAAGTATATTACATTTACTCTTAGTGATGGAGTACCAGAAGGAGTTAATCAAACAATTACTTTAGTACTTAGTGGAATGGGTACTTATACTATATTAGATATACTTAAAAATAGTAAAGTGTTTTTTAATAAAATTATAACTATATCTAATAATAATCATGATATATTAAGAAGTGAAATGATTAAGTTAGGTTATTATATTAAAGAAGAAGAAATAATTAAAGATAAGAGTAAATATTATAATTTAATAGTATTTGATAGAATAAAAAGAGAGTATTCTAAAGAAGAATTGTTAGTTGGGTATAATCATAAAAATAAAGTGTTACTTAAAGAAAAGAATGAATATTTAATAAATAAGTATAATAAAATATTAAATAAAACTAATAATGAAAAACTAATAAATATAGTTAACATACTAGTTAATTATAAATATTAGTTTTTTTATTGGAAAAAAGTTAATGTATCTAAACTATTTGTTCTTAAATTATTAGTTTTCTTTTTAAAATTAGTTATTGGTCTTTCAAAAGATTTTATTTCTTTAATTTCTGCTTCTTTTGCTGATTCTTTAAGAGTATTTACTGTACTAAAGGCACTTTTTACATTTTTAATTATTGGGGTTACTTGTTTATAAATAGGAATTACTTTGTTAACGGTTCCAATAGTACTGTTTAGTCCTCCAATTATTTTAGTTAAATTTAAACTAGACATATATACCACCTATTAATAGTATATTTAATTTGATAGAAATTAGTCACATATACTTGAATAATTTTAAAAATTAGTGTATTATTATTTTAGGATAGGAGAGTAAGTTTATGCTATTTTATATATATAAATTTATGCGTATATGGGGTTGGTTTGCAGTCGTAACGTTACTTTTTTCATTATTAATAATGCTTACTTGTAGTAATATTTTTAAAGTTAGTGAAAAAAAGAGAGTTAGTTTATTAATACCTTTATATAATTTAATTATATTTTTAGATATTGTTAATATGAATAGGTTTTACTTTATACTTCTTTTGTTTCCTGTAGTCAATATACTAGTTATATATATTATGTTATATAGGTTAAGTATAGTTTTTCATACAACAAAAAGTTTTGCATTTGGGCTTATATTTTTACCAATTGTGTTTTTACCTATACTTAATTTTAGTGGTAACTTAGATAATAGAAGTAGTGATGAAATAGAACAAGAAGATTTAAAAAAAGAAACTATTAATTTACTTACTGAAAGTCAAATTGATTTATTAAATAGTGAAAGTGAAAGTACTCCTAAAGTAGATAATGTGTTTAAAAGTGAAGTAGAAGAAATACCTGAAGCACCAGTATTTAAAGCTAATAAAATTAAATATAAAGAAATATTATTAAATGATGATAAAGAAAAAAAGATAGAAAAAGTAGAGCCTGTTATAGTAACTGAAGATATTAAGAAACCTAGTAGGTTTATTAGTGATAACTTAGATGAAATTAAGAAACAAGAAGAGAATGATAATATAGAAATTATTGAATTGTAGGTGAATATATGAATAAGAAAATCTATATCAAGTTAATATAATTAAAAACTAGTTTTTTCTTTTAAGTTTATATTCGTTATGATATAATTAATTTGTGAGTAAGGATGTGATAATATGAAACAAAGAATAATTAGTGCAATAGTAGCAATAATTATTTGTACACCTATTGTTATAATAGGAAAGTTACCTTTCTTTATAGGTGCTTCTATACTTGGATTAATTGGTTTTATGGAACTAATGAATGCTAAAGAGAAGGAGAAAAAGATACCTGTTGTTATGAAGATGATAGGGGTAGTACTTTTTGTACTTATTATGATGTATGAATGGGGTCATAAAAGGTTATCGTATACTTTAAGTGATTTACTTATATTTATAATTTTATTAACTATTATACCTATTGTATTTTTTAATAAGAAAAAGGAATATGATATAAGTGATGCTACATTTTTGTTTGGAAGTATTATATTTTTAGGCGTAGCATTCAATAATTTTGTTACTATAAGAATGATGGATTTATATATATTTATCTATTTATTATTAATTACAATAATGAGTGATACTTTTGCTTATTTTGTTGGTAGAAAGTTTGGTAAACATAAGATGTGTCCTAGTGTTAGTCCTAACAAGACGTGGGAAGGATTTGTTGGAGGACTTATTATTTCTACAATAGTTAGTACATTATTTTATCACTTTTTAGTAGGTGAAGAAAGTATTTTGTTATTAATACTTATAACTATATTATTAAGCATAATAGGAGCATTAGGAGACCTTGTGTTTAGTAGTATTAAAAGACACTTTGGTATTAAAGACTATGGTAATATTATGCCTGGACATGGTGGAGTATTAGATAGACTTGATAGTATATTATTTGTTATTTTAGCATTTAGTTATTTGAGTAAATTTTTATAAAGGAGAGAATATGAATTTTTTGTTAACATTAGTTATTTTAATTATTATATTAGGTTTAATAGTATTTATTCATGAACTAGGACACTTTATTGCTGCTAAAAAAAGTGGGGTTCATGTTTATGAGTTTGCAATAGGTATGGGGCCTAAAATATTTAGTTTTAAAAGAAAAAATGATCCTACAATTTATAGTTTAAGACTTTTACCACTTGGTGGGTTTAATGCAATTGCTACTACTATGGAAAGTTGTGAAGGTGTTAAAGAAAGTGAAATATTAGAAAATAAAAGTGAATTTAAAAGATTTGCTGTTCTTGTAATGGGTATAGTATTTAATTTTATTTTATCAATTATATTACTTTTTATAAATGGTCTTATTTATGGTAGTCCTGTAACTAGTCCTTATTTAGGTAATGTTTTAGAAGGAAGTGCTGCTGAACTTGGTGGACTTAAGGAAAATGATCTTATTTTGAAGATAAATGATAAGAGTGTTAATTCTTGGGATGATGTACTTCTTGAAACTAAGTTTGGGAAAGATTTAGAAACTTATACATTTTTAGTAAATAGAAATGGTGAAGAGTTAACTATTAATGTTAGTCCTACATATAAAGAAGTAGATGGAGAAAAAACAAAAGAGTTTGGTTTTAGTTCTAGTACAAGAAAAGAAAAAGGGTTTGTTAATGCTCTCAAATATGGTTTTGTAGGAACTTATAAAAATACTGTTAGTGCATTTAATATATTAGGTAAACTTTTTACTGGTAAGGTTGGTGCTGAAAACTTAAGTGGTCCAATTGGAGTATTTAGTGTTATTGATAATGTTAAAGAAAATGGGCTAGTTAGTTTAATATATTTAACTGCTTATTTGAGTATTAATGTTGCAGTAATTAATTTTATACCTATTCCTGTTTTTGATGGTGGAAGACTATTACTACTAGTTATTGAAAAAATTAAAGGTAAAAAGTTAAACCCTAAAGTAGAGACTACTCTAAATAATATATGTGCAATACTTTTAATAATACTTATGATTTATGTAACATTTAATGATATATTTAGATTATTTTAATAAAAATATTTTAGTACGAGAAATCGTACTTTTCTTTATAAAAAGTGTAATATATTGCACAAGCGAACAAAATTTATTCTTGAAATGTGTTTAATTTTTTCATATAATCTAAATATATAGTAGAGGAGTAAAAAGAATGAATAGTTTTAATAAGTATAAAAGTGTAGTAAGTATTTGTAAGAATTATTATACTATTGTAAATAATGAAGTTTATAGTGATGATAAAGTAACACATAATATGATAAATTTATATAAAGATTATATTTTTAATATGGAGAATATTACTTCAAGAGAAAGAGAAAAGATGGTTATTGTTGATAACATAATGTATAAGTTTGTTACTGATAGTAGTTTTAAAAATGAGATGTGTTCTAGATTAAGTAAGTTAACTATATCTAGAGGAGTTAGTAATGTAGTAGAATATATTATGAATAAGTTAATACTTTATTTTGAGGATTATAAAGATACTATAACTAGAAATATTTATATACCTAGGTGGATTTAAACTTAGGTTTTTTATTTTATAGTGTATTTTTATTTTATTTGTGGTATAATTAATTTAGGTGTTCTCGTAGCTCAGCTGGAAGAGCAACCCCCTCCTAAGGGGTAGGTCGGAGGTTCAAATCCTCTCGGGAACGCCATTATTTTTATAATAGGGGGTATTTATGAAATATGTTGAATTAAGTTTTGATAAATTTTCTAAAATAAAAGAAGTCTCTTTAGTAGAACATGTTAAAGATATTGGAATAGAAAGTAGTTTATATTTTAGATTATTAAATAGAAAGCTTAAAAGTAATCAATTTATTACTAACTTAGATAGAAGTGTTTTTTATAAAAGTTGTTCAACAGATATAGATTCTTGTTTAGATGATTTATATAAGTATGAATATGATGTGATAACAGTGATGGAAAATCAATTAGACTATGTAAATAGTATAATTAATGATATAAAAGTTAAAAGATTAAAATAGTACTTTAAATAGTACTTTTTATTTGACTTGTTATTCTTTATATGGTATTATATTGTCTTGAATTTAGAAAGTGAATTAGTATGTAAATTTATAAACAAGTTTTTTTAAATTAAATTATGCTAATTTATTAGTTGGGGGTAAATTAAATATGTATTGTTGTTTGAAATTCTCTAAAGGATTAATTGATTATAAAAGTTTTTATTCAAAAAGTTGGGATTATGGTGAAAGTATAATTAAATGTATTTTTGATGATCGAGGTTCAGTATTTAGGCTTAAAAGACCAATTAGATTTAATAAATTTTTAAAACTAATAAGAAAAAGAATAAAATATAATTTGGTAAAAGATATTATTATAAGAGATAATAGGGTTTGTATTATTGATAGTGATTCTATTCCAAATCAAAGTCGTACAGAAATTTTTTTTGATGATAATGATGAATATAATAAATATGCTTTTGATGAGTTTAGAAAACTTAATATAGAGAATAAAAAGATTAAAGTAAGATATAAAAATTCTACTCATGTTGATGATTTTTATAAGTCGGTTGATCCTACTAAAGGATGGTTGGTTAGAGGAGTTTTTAGAGCAAGTTTATTACTTTTAATTTTGAGTACTTGTATTACTTTGCCATTTAATCCATTAATTAGCACTTTTTATACTTTTTTAAAGGCTTTTATACCATTATTAGTTGGTTATAAAGTTGGTCAGGCTTGTCCTTTTATTCATTCATTTGTAACTAATACAATGTTTCGTTATAGTAATAAAAAATATTTAGAAGATGCTCAAAAGGAAAGTAATATAAAAAGATTAATAGAAATTAATAATGAAAACAAAATTGAAAAAGAGATAAATAATGTTAAAAAGGAAATAGTTGATAAAACTAAGAAAGTTAATTATTTGATAAGTAAGTTAGATAATGAAAGCCAAATGTATTATAGAAGATTACTTTTAAGTAAGATGGATTTATATATTAGTAGTATGAAAGATGATAATAATTTAACTCTTGTAAATAAAGATTATAGTTTGATTAAATATAGTACTGATTTAGATATGATTATTAGTAATGTTATAACATTGTTAGATACAAAGAGTGAAGTTAAAGAAATGTGTGATTTAAGAAATGAAATATCTAGTATGATAAGTGATGAGTTAGAAGGAAATACTTTAACTTTAAAAAGATAGATTTGACTTATTGTACAAAATATGGTATAATTTTAATTACTTGGAAGGGGGAACATATAATGAGTATAGTTGAATTAGATAAATATCAATTAATTAAAATAAATGATTTAGTTAAAATAGAACATGTAAGAAATGTTGGGACTAGAACTAATTTATATTCTAAATTATCTATGATATTTGGTAAAAATCAAATTATTGCTAATTTAAAAGAGACTACTTTAAAAGTTTTTGATAATAGTGATTTAGAAAGTATGTATGCTTGGGAATATGATATAGTTACTGTTCCAGAAGAAAATTTAGATCTAGTTATGTCTATTATTAATATGGATAAATCATTAAAAAGAACAAAATAAGCCGAAAGGCTTTTTTTCTTTATTATAATTTGATATAATTAATTCGAGGATAGGTGATTTATGAAAAATAAAGTTAAATTAATAACTGGGGGTATTATATTTTATTTTGTTGTTATATTTGTTTCTATTTATTTTTTATCAATACCTGGTATTAGTAAGATAAGTAAGGCTAGTAGTTATAAAGAGTTAACTTTTGAAGAAAAAAGTAAACTTATTGATGAGATAAATAATAAATATACTAAATTAGAAAGTGAAATAAATGATAAGTATATTAAGTTAGATGAAGAAGTTAATAATACTTATGATCCACTTATAGAAGAAGTTAATGTTAAATATAGTAATTTAGTTAGTGAAGTGGAAAATAACTATAAAACTAAAGAGAGTGATATTATTAGTAAAATAAATGATGCTAAGGTTAGACAAAATAAAGAGTTTTTTAAAAGTGGATTTAGTGATAAATATTATAGTATAGGGGAAGAATTAAAGAGTTTAGAAAAAGAAAAAGATAATATATTAAAAGAAAAAAATGAAGAAATTAGAAAATTAGAGACTAGTAAGAATAGTGAAGTTAGTCCTTATGTTATAAAGAAGAATTCTTTAATTAAGAATAATGATATTAATAAGAGTAGTGAACTTGATTCTTTAAGTATTAGTAAGAATAAAGAAATTAGTAAGATAGATAATCAGAATTATACTAATACAGTTAATAAAATTATTGGAGTACTACTTAGTATGCTTAGTATTATATTAGTAGTTATTCCTATTATCTATGTTGTTAAAGTTTATAATAAATTAACTAAATTAAATAATAGGGTTGATTCTAATTGGAGTGATATTGATATATTATTAAAACAAAGAAGTGACTTGATACCTAATATAGTTAATAGTGTTAAAGGGTATACAAAACATGAGAATGCTACTTTAACTAATGTTACTAAGGCTAGAGAAAAAGTAGTTAATGCTAGTAATAGGAAGGAAGAAATTGAATCTAATAATGAATTAGATAATGAGTTAAGTAGTATATTCTTACTTAATGAAAAGTATCCTGATTTAAAGGGTGATAAGAGTTTTAATAAATTAATAGATAATTTGAGTGAAATAGAAGATAAGATATCTATTAGTAGAAAAGACTATAATGATAGTGTACTTAAATATATGAATAGTATAGAAGTATTTCCAGCTAATATAGTTAGTAGTTTATTTGGTTTTAAAGAAGAGTATTATTTTAAAACTAGTGAAGAAGAAAAAGAAAATGTTGATGTTAAATTTTAGTTATTTACTATGGTAGAATAAATTCTACCTTAGTTTTTGTAAAATTTAGTTAACTATACTTGATAAAATTAAAGAAATATTTTATAATTAATATTGTAATAGAATAGGTGATAATATGGGACTAGAAAAGTTAATAAATAGAGAGATTAAAATAAC
>ULRZ01052485.1_pt1 | contig 19835 bp, 14 predicted proteins | sample 1955861 | NCBI WGS metagenome assembly ULRZ01 (sample SAMEA4835694, study PRJEB28245) | human gut metagenome | biome: gut microbiome; material: fecal sample | place: Denmark | collected 2008 | reverse complement strand
TCTTCCGTGATGGTAATGGATGAGAGCAGAATCATCGCGAACACGATGCCGCTCGCCCCCAGCAGGCGAATGTTCGGGAAGAAAATCAGGTTCGCAAGCCCCGTCGCCAGTGCCGTCACCAGCATGATGAACACCATGTTGGACGTGCCGTACTTTTCCTCCAGCATCGGCCCCAGAATCAGGATATACATCATGTTACCCATCAGGTGATTCCAGTTTGCGTGGCCAAAGACGTGGCAGACGCAGCGCAGATACGCCAGCGGATCGAGAAACGAGGAACGATAGACGCTGAACACAGCCCGATTGCTTGCCCCTTTTGTCAGGACATTCAGCAGCTGCACCGCAAAGCAAATCAGGACAAAGGACAAGATAGCGGGGGCGTTGTAACTAATCCGAAGGCGTTTGCTGTTCTTCATGCTCCTATTTTCCTCCGCAGACGCGCTGTATTTTGAAAAAAAGAGGAGGAAACGGGGTACGTCTCTTCCTCTGTCAGGTTATTTCCGCACCGTTATACATTCACGCCGAAGTTGATGCAGAGGGCTTCAAGTCCGCCCTGGAAGCCGCTGCCGATGGCGTTGAACTTCCATTCACCGTTGTGGCGGTAGATTTCCGCAACAACAATCGCCGTTTCGATGGAGAAATCCTCCTCCAAATCGTAGCGAATCAACTCCATACCCGTGGATTCATCCACAACGCGGACGTACGCATTGCTGACCTGTCCGAAGTTCTGGCGGCGCTCGGCGGCGTCGTAGATGGTCACGGTGAAGTCAATCTTCTCCACGTTCGCCGGAACCGTGGCAAGGTCAACGAAAATCGTCTCGTCGTCGCCCTCCCCAGCGCCGGTTCTGTTGTCGCCGCCGTACCGTACCGCGCCGGATGGATCAGCTGGATTGCTGTAAAACACGAAGTTCGAATCGTTCGCAACCTTGCCATTTGCGCCCAGCAGAAATGCAGAGGCATCCAAGTCAAAGTCATGTCCGCCGTCGTAGCGGTTCACGTCCCAGCCCAAGCCGACCATGATTTTGCTCAAGCCGGGATTGCCCTTCGTCAAATCAACCTTCTGACCCTTCTTCAAATTCACTGCCATGATAGTTCCTCCTTTTTATCGTCCGATGTCAGACCTTCTCTTTCAAGCAGCGCGCCGTTCACCGGAGAACATCATTCTGCTTTCATTATACACCTTTATTTCCATTTTTTCAAGCAATTCAACAGCTATTCCGAAAAAAGAACGACGCAAAAAACGGGCAGGCGTATGTGCCTGCCCGCTTTTGGGATTACTTGTAGTCGCGATAACGGTAGTACGTCACCTGACGGCTCTTCTGCTCCGTGCCGGTTGTCTGATTCCACCACCAGTCCGCATAGCGCGTGTGGCCATCCGCAGAACCATTCGTCGACAGCGGCTCATAGGTCGTTTTGTACTGCCATTCGCCAGTACCGGCTTGGTAGTTGGAACCCGTATACTGCGCATAGGAGTAGTACCACTGGTTGTGACCCGTGTTGTAGTACTTCCAGCGGGAATAGTGGTATACCGTCACCGAGTAGTATTCGGTTTCCACCTTCGTTTCCACCTGACGGGTGCTGCTCGCGCTGACCGGGTTCGTCGACCAGCTGCTCCAGCTGCCCCACGTCTTGGGCTTGGCTGTCACAGGCGGGGGCGTTATGTTCTTAGGTGTCGGGGTGACATTTTGTAGTGTCGTCACGCTGACTTCATTCGACGTGCCAGTTGCCGACTTTGCAACAATGCGGTATGTGTACTTCGTGCCTGCCTTCGCGCTGTTGTCCGTGTAGCTCTTGCTGCTGATGGTTGCCAACGTCGTCCACGAGCTGCTGCTGCCGCCCTTGCGCTGGACTTCATACGTCACGCCGGATCTGCCGCACGTCCACGAGAGGTCAACGGAGTTGATACCCGCGCGGTTCAGCTGGAGGCTGATGGAGACGGAGGGCTTTTGGGTCGCCGTGGGCTTGGGGGTGATTTTCTGGGTAGGCTTGGGAGTGGCGGTGGGCTTCGGGACAGTTGCAGTCACTTCGCTCAAGCTTTGCCCATCCACGACAATTCGGTAACGGTACGTCTGTCCAACTACAACGGGATAGTCAGCAAATCCATAATAATTTCCCTGAGAAGTTTCAATCGTCTCCCACACTTTGCTGCTGCCTACTTGCCGTTGCAGTTCATATGTTACATCATATCTATTGACTTCCCACGAGAGTGCCACCCAATCTTCTGTTGCAGTCTCCACCCACAAATTAACCGTGATTTTCGGTGTTGCGGTTGGCTTTGCAGTCGGCTTTACTGTGGGCTTCGGGGTGGGCGTTGCGGTGGGTTTCGGCGTTGCCGTCGGCTGAATCTGCGCATCAACTACATTCGACACGAGGTTAAGTTCCCCGGCAATCACACGGTAACGGTATTTTTCGCCCCACGTCAAGCCAGAGTCGCTATCGCTGTTCGAAACTCCCGAGCGTACGACACTGACCGTCTCCCACTCAGTGCTCCTGCTGTTTTGGCGCTGCAGCGTGCACATGATGTCCTGTTGGCTGCACACCCATGTCAGGTCAACTCGATTCTCCGCAATCCTATCAATTTGCAGCGTAATCGTCGGCTTGGGAGTAGGCGTAGGCGCAGGAGTGGGCGTAGGCGTGGGCAGATTGTTCAGCATCTGCTCCGCGCCGGGATAATCCAGATTCTTCAGCTTTTCCAGCTTTTCGCGCGCATCCGAATCTTTTCCCTCAATAATCAGATTAACCGCGTCCGAATACATTCTATCTTTAATTGCCGCTACGCGCTTCGTTGCATCCGCTTTAGCAAGGCACGCTTCGTAAGCTGCAATCGCTTTCTCATCGTGTCCCATGTATTCTTCTTCGCGTCCCTGCAAGTAACTTTCCAGTTCATCGACTGTGAACAGCGGCGTATTGACACCACTGCCGTCAAGAAATGCTGCCTCGAAATTGTCCTTCAGCAGTTTCAGTGCACGCATATTCTGTCTTGCGTCCACAAATTCTTGGCTTTCAATTTTCATCAGTACGTTGCAGTAGACCTCTATTGCTTTTTTCGCCGGGCCGCCGCTGGTTTTCTCCAATTTGGCAAGGCACTCTCGCAGTATGTTTGTATTCTGGGTTATTTCTGCTTCATCTTTTACACTGTCCATGTTGCCAATGTATTCTTCCAGCTGACCTTGAATCTCTTTCAGTTCCGAGCTCGGTTCCTCGTCCGCCAAGGCGGGTACGGCGGGCACGGCCGCCATCAGCAGCACGATGCCCAGTAGCAATGCCAAGATTCGTTTCATCGTCAAGTTCCACCTTTCTTTTCGTTTTTATTTGAGATCACGGTAACGGTAATACGTCACCTGATAGCTCTCCTGCTTGTAGCTGATTGACTCATTCCACCAGCCGCCGTTGTACTGCTGACGGCCGTCAATCTGGTTGACCTTCGCCAGCGGCTGACTGGTCGTTTTGTACTGCCATTCGCCTGAACCGGATTTGTAATTCGAACCTGTGTACTGTGTATACGAGTGCGTCCACTGTCCCCAGGACGTGTTGTAGTAGTACCAGCGGGAATAGTTGTACACCGGCACCGAGTTGTACTGCGTTTCCACCTTCGTTTCCACCTGACGTGTACTGCTCGCACTGACCGGGCTCGTCGACCAGCTGCTCCAGCTGCCCCACGTCTTGGGCTTGGGCGTAGGAGTGGAATTTTGCAGCGTCGTCACGCTGACTTCGTTCGACGTGCCCGTTGCCGATTTCGCCACAATGCGGTAAGTGTACTTCGTGCCCGCCTGTGCGCTGTTGTCCGTGTAGCTCTTGCTGCTGATGGTTGCCAGCGTCGTCCACGAGCTGCTGCTGTCGCCCTTGCGCTGCACTTCGTACGTCACGCCGGACGTACCGCACGTCCACGAGAGGTCAACGGAGTTGATGCCCGCGTGGTTCAGCTGGAGGGTGATGGAGACGGAAGCCTTGGATGCGGTCGTGGGCTTTGCGGTGGTTTTCTGGGTAGGCTTGGGGGTGGCAGTGGGCTTCGGCGTTGCATTGGCGCTGGCATTCGATTTTGCCGTCGGCTTCGGCGTAGGTGTCGCCCAGTCTTTCAAGTCTTCAATCGCCCACGGATACTGCCGTTCCGCCAGCTTTTTCAGAATTTCTTTTGCCGAATCATACTTTCCTTGCCTTTTCATTTCAATGGCATCGTCGTATTGCTCATCTTCAATTTTCTTTATCCGATAGTACGCGTCTGCACGGTTGTTGCACTGGTCATACGCTGCCAGCGCCGCATCGCGTTCGTTGTTTTGCTCCGCCTCTCGCCCTTGCAGATAGAGTGCCAGCTCTTCAATCGTCAGCAGCGAGGTAATGCTCTCACCGCCGCTTTTTTCAATAAATTCCTGATTGAACGTCTTCTTCATCGAGCCTTGGCTCAAAACAAACATCGTGTAATTGGCATCGTCAAAGTCGCCTTTTTCAATCGCCAAAAGGACTTGGCAGTACAGCTCCAGCGGCTTTTTCTTCGGGCCGCCTTTCGCATCTTTCAGCATTTCCAAGCAGACTTCCAAAACTTCGGTTTTTGTGCCTTCGTCCTCGCTCAACGGCAGAAGGTATTCTTCCTCCACCTTGCGCGCAATTTCGTTCAAGTCGTCGGTTTCCTCGTCCGCCAAAGCAGGCACGGCTGTCAGCAGCAGCACGATGCCAAGGAGTAATGCTATGAGTCGTTTCATGTGGGGTTCCTTCCTTTCCTTAATATCCATAGATGCTGTTCACCGCATCTACAACCGCCTGTGATGTGATGGTTGCGTGTCAATGGTTTACGGGTCAATATACATAGTAATTTCTTCTGAAGCAATGTTCAGTGAGCCTACAATAACACGGTAGCGATACGTCTGTCCCGACGTTAGTCCCCTATCATAAAAGTAATATGAGGCACCAGTGTATATAGTTGTCCACTTATTGTTCTCGCCTTCTTGTCGCTGCAATTTATACGTCACATTTTGTTTGGGCTCCCATGTAAGCTTCAGCGAATTGTTAGATACAAATTGCACCACCTGCAAATTAATCGCAACAGTTGGCTTTGGGATATTTACAATGAGTACCTTCGAGCTTTGTCCACCCACAACAATACGGTAGCTATACGTCTTTCCTTCCGTTACTGAACTATCAAAGCAAAAGTTTGTGTCGTCATCCGTTCTGCCTTGCAAAATAGTTACCCAATTGCTGCTTTCCCAGCCTTCTTGGCGCTGCAATTTGTACGGTACGCCAGATGCACTGCATTTCCAGTCAAGTCGCACCATATCTATCTGCACATGGCTTGTCCACAAATCAAGCTCAATTTTGGGCATTTCGGTGGGTATTACCATCGACATTGGTGTAAGTGCTCCCGTCGCCGTCGGCTTCGGCGTGGGTGTCGCCGTCGGTCTCGGCGTGGGCGTCGCCCAGTCCCGCAGCATCTGCTTCGCGTACGAATAATTCCGCTCCGCCAGCTTCTCCAACATCGCGTGCGCCTCGTCGTAGCGGCCAGCGTCAATCAGGTCAATCGCATCGCCGTACTGCTTGCCCTCGATGGTCATCATTCGGTCAAGCACATCCGCTTTCGCCGCGCACTGCTCGTACGCCGTCATGGCTGCATCCCAGTCGCCGCGATACTCCGCTTCGCGCCCCTGCAGGTAAGCGCCAAGCTCATCCACCGTCAGGAACGACGTGATGCCCGCGCTGTGCTCGATAAACTCCTCCTCGAAGTTCTTTTTCAGCAGCGTCAGTGTGTACATGCTCTGATTCGCGTCGTCGAAGTTCTTTTTCGCAATGTTCAGGAGGATTTTGCAGTAGATTTCCAGCGCCTTCTTGGATGGCCCGTTGCCGACGTTCTTGAGCAGCTCCAGGCATTCTTCCAGTGTCTGCGTACCTGCATCGTCCGTCATGTCTTCCAGATAGTTCTCCACCCTTGCTGCAATCTCGTTCAGGTCGTCGTCTGCCGCCGCGACGCTCATCAGCAGCAGCGCAATACCCAGAAGCAGCGCAACCATTCGTTTCATGACCTTCTCCATCCTCCCTTGAAATTTCCATGCTGTTGAATTACCAATTCAGCCAGTCGTCTGGTGATGGCAGCGTACTGTTGCCGCCGCCTGATGACCACCAATCGTCGCTGTTGTCTGCTGACGTTGAACTATTGCTTCCGCTTGATGATGTTGAACTGTTGCCGCCGCCCGCTGATAATGTCGGGTCAGGATCAGGCAAACTCAAAAATGGTGTCGGCGTTGGATTATGCGCGGGGCGATTCGTAGGTCTCGTAGTCGGCGCGGGCGGTGTAGCACCCGGCGTGGCTGTCGGTGTCGCCGTTGCCCGAACCGGAGCTTGCGGCGTATTTGCTGTTGCTGGCTTCGGCGTAGCCGTCGCCTTCGGTGCTGCGGTCGGCTGTGCTGCCGCAGGAACCACCCCCGCGCTGGATTGGTTCATCAGCAGCACCGCCGTGCCAGTGCCCGCCGCAGCAGTCTCCTGAAGCACTGCGGACGACAAATCCACCCAAATCACCGGGCGAATCATCGTGTAGGTATAGCTCACGCTGCTTCCTACCAGCCCACCTTCCGGGGAGACGCGCGCGGCGCAGTTCTGCTCTCCGCCGGGCGAGCGCAGCCACCACCATGCGGCGTATTTGCCGTCGTAGGTGGGGTCATCGCTGGATACCCATGCACCGCGCGCAAGGGCATACGGGGTCGGGCTCGTCCGCGCCATCCGGTTGTTCTTGTCGCCATACACCAAGCCAAAGTAATACTGCGCATCCGCATAGCTGAGCAGGAACACCATGTCCTGCGTGTCGCTGCCGCCGTCGGTCGCCCAGCTGCTGTACCCCTGCGCGCGGCTGTTGTCCACGTCAGTCAGCATAATCGCCGTCTGCTCCTCCTGCGTGAATGCGCGGTTCAGGAAGGTGTCATTCAGCCACGCACGCAGCGTGCAATCCTCCCACGTCACATTTGCCGACACCTGATTATACGGCTGCGCTTCCAGCCCGTAGCGGCTCAGCAGCAGCGCCTTGCTGCCGTCGCGCGCCAGCACTGCCCACTCGATGGGCGTGGAATCGTTGCCATTCTTCGTCTGCGGATAATGCCCGAACGTGACATAATTGCCGACGGTGAACAGCGCGTTCATCTTTGCGCTCACCTCCGCCGTGCGCGGCGTGGCGGTTGCTTCCACGCGCCCCATCTGATTCCGGCAGTACTGCAAATACTCGCTTGCTCCTTCGTACCCTTCCGCGTTCAGGGCAATCAGAATCGCTTCCGCCTCGGCATACTTGCCGCTCAGCATCAGGTCAACCGCCTTGTTGAATCGCCGCATTTTGACGGCAGAAATCCGGTAGAGTGTGTCAAATTCGCCCGCGCACTGCTGATAGGCCTCAAGCGCCGCCTCATCGTCGCCCGCGCTTTCCGCAGCCCGCCCATCCAGATAGTACGACAGCATCTCCACCGTGGCAATGGACGTTTCGCCCGCCGAACCGACGATGCTCTCATCAAACGATGCCGCCACGTTCGGCAGCACCAGCAGACTCATCGCGCTCTTCGCCGTGTCAAAATCGCCGTCATCCAGCGCAACCAGCACCGTGCAGTACAATCGCATAGCGGATGCGGTTTTGCCGCCCATGCTCTCCAGCTCGCGGATGCAGTTCTGCAGCGCATCGGTGCTGCACTTTCTGCCTTGGGCGAGCGACAATTCATCAATATATGCTTCTACCTCCGGGATGATGGAAACCCGCAGCATTTCCTCCGAACAGGCGATGGATAGGCTCAGCAAAATCGCCAGCAGCACCAGCATAACCTTTTTCACCGGAATCTTACCCCCTATCAATTATTCTTCCTCGATGGAAACCGTCCCGTTCGCCACCAAATCGTCGCCGCAGTACATTTCCAGCGTGGCACTGCCGTAATACTGCGTGCCCTGCTTTTCCTCCCAGCGCTGTGCGAACAGGTCATCCAGCGGAAAATACATCTTAATCAGCAGATTCGGCAAAATGTAGCCTTCTTCTTTCTGAACCGCGTACACCTCTTCCTTCCCGATGCGGAGGATGACGCCCGTCATGATGTTTTCCGCCTGTGCCGATGCGGAACGCTGAAATTCCGCGTACAGCAGGTATTCCACGTCCTGATACGCCGTCGAGCCGTTGCGCAGCTGGATTTTCCACGGCATATCCACCGGCTGATAAACACCGTTCAGCAGCATTTCGTTGCGCGTCATGCCCTGCTCCAGCTTCTGGGCGATTTCCGCCTTGCTGGCAACGTACAGCGCCTGATACTGCCGCGTTGCGCTGCGGTTGTTCTCCACCGCCTTCGTCGTGAAGCGCAGGGTGGATGTGCCGGATGCCGTGCTGATTTCCGCCTCGTAGGTCGTCGCCGGAATCAGCCCCGTCAGCTCCACCGGCCAGCGGCTGATGCTCTGCTCCACCGCGTGATTGGGCGTGCCGAGCGCATAATAGCGGATTTGCGCCTGTTTTTCCTCTTTCGCCTGCAGGATGACATTCGTACAGTTTGCCGCCGCCACGGTGATATTCTCCTGATGGACAAGGCGCAGCAGCACCATCATTCCTGCCACCAGCATCACCGCCGCAATCGCCAGCACCCAGCGGACAAGATGCCCGCGCCGCTTGCTTTCCGGCACTTCTTCGGGCTTTTCCTCCTGCGCAGCGGGCGCTTCCGCCTCGTTCTGCGGAATCTGGAAGCCGTCCTGCGTGCGCTTGGTGTGCTCTGCCGTGCGCACAGCGGCGGTCTGGCTCGTCTGATAGACGCTCTGCGCCTGATGGTTGGAGCTGCTGAACGGGCGGCGCGGCTTGTGCGAGCTTGCCGACTGCGTGCCCCGGTCGCCATCCTCGTGCAGGGGCGTTTTCAGCGGCAGCTGGGCAATCGCCTGACACAATTCGCGCTTGAAATCCTCAACCCGCTGATAGCGCGCTTCCGGCTGAATCGCCGTGGCTTTCGCGATTACATCCGCAATCGGCGCAACGGCATCCGCGGGTGGCGGATAATGCCCCGCACCCTTGGCACAGGCTCGCTTCATCTCCTCATACGCCGCCGTGGTGGAAATGCCCGTCTTCTGGTAGGGCAGCTTGCCATCGTTGAACAGCAGATAGAACGTCATGCCCAGCGAGTAAATGTCACCCACAAACGACGGCACGGCTTCCTTCTGCAAATATTCCGGCGCACGGTAAAAGGATGTGCCGCCCGGCCGCCCCACGACGCTGCTGGACAAGTAGGACGCACAGCCGAAGTCGCTCAGCTTGTAGATGCCGTCGCCATAGAGAATGTTCTCCAGCTTTACGTCCTCATGCACCAGATTCTTCGCGTGCAGCTGCTTGAGGGCTTCGGAAATATCCGTCGCAATCTGCGCCACATCCTGCAGCTTCAGCTTGCGGATTCGCTCCTTGAGCGGCTGAAGCCACTCCATGCGAATCAGCGCATCCACGCAAAGCTCATCCTCGTTGTCCATGATGGCATAGTCCTGAATATGCACAATCTGCGGCACGCTGCTCATGTCGTACATGACCTTGATTTCCGTGCTGAGCCGCCGGTGCGCTTCCGACATCTGCTGCTTGCTGTCCGTTTTGATGCGAATCCACTTCAGCGCCGCCGTTTCGCCTGTGTCCTCTTTGGCGATTTTGTACACCTTGCCGTATCCGCCCTCCCCGGACGGCAGCATGTCATGATTCAGCAGCTGCCAGCCTTGCAGCACCTGCTTCTCTTTCCATTCCTGCGGAAATGATTCCATAGCCCTTCCCTCATTTCCCGTTCGTTAATTCAAAATATGTCTGTCCCGCCAGTTCGCCGTCCAGATAGTATTCCACGCAGACCCTCGTCTCCGGCCAAGTGCGGTCGTTTGCCTGATACAGCGCATCCAGCAGCTTGTCCAGTACGTTTTCGCCGCGCACGCTGTCCCAGCTCACAAAAAAGGGCCGCATTCCCGGCTGAACATTGCCTTGCTCCTGTCCCGCTTCGGATGCGTATGTACCATTTGCAGCTGTGCGAATCACCCACTGGCACGGCAAATCAATCTCCGCCGTTTCCGTCACGCTGAACGGCAGAATGACGAAATAGCTGTTTTCCTGCTGGCTGATGCTGCCGCGCGCCATCACGAACGCATCGCTGCTGTCCGTCATGAACTTCTCGCGCAGCTGCCAGTAGTCAAATGCCACAAGCATACTGCGGGATGCCGTTTCGATTTTCATGTCGCTGCACGTCATCCCCCAGCGGGAAAACGCCGCCGCCGCAGGAACCTGCACTTCCTGCGTCTGCGACTGCTTGCCGCTGTGCACTTCCTTCACGGACACCGCATACGCGACCTCCGGAATCAGGTTTTTGATGCTGATTTCCGTTTTGTCCCCCGCCTGCACCTGCTGGAAGACTTGCGGTGCGTCCTTCTGCTGAATCGTCACCTGATAGGCAGCGTTTTCCGTTGATTCTGCGCTGTCCGACCATGCAACGGTCAGCGCCGTGCCGTCAAGCTGGAGCGTCACGGTGATGTTCCGTGCATCATCCGCCAGCCACTTCCGGCACGCCGCCAGATAGCTTTCGCTGTCCTGCACCTTACCCAAATCCGCAAACGCCTTTTCCACCTGCATCATCAGCGCGCGGTCGTTCTTTGCAAGCGCATCCTGATAGCGCTGCACCGCTTCTGCATACTGCTGGGCTTCGGCAATGTCTTCCAGCGTCTGATTGCACAGCGCCACCTTGTCCGTTTTGCCCAGCGCGGCAAACAGTTCTTTCGCTTGCTGAACCTTCTCCGCGTTCTGCTCCTGCTTGCCCTCCTGCAGCAGCCGGTTCGCCGCCGCTTCGGATGTCTGCCGCTTCAGCTGAAGGCACACTTCCAGCCGCGACACGGAATCCGCCGTGCCGCCCGCCTGTTCGTATGCCGTCACTGCCGCGTCATAGTCGCCGACGCTCTCCGCCTGCCGCCCCGTAGCGTAGCTCACCCACGCCGCCACGGACGATTGCCATCCAGTCGGCGAAAAGCCGCGCTGCTGAAGCACCTTGAGTTTGGAAATCACCAGCGCGTAGTCCGCCGATTCATCCGCCAAGGCAGACTGAATGTCCAGAAACGCCTTGTAGTCGTCCAGCGACTGAATCTGCCGCAAGTCGCGCTCCCGGTAGAACTCCGCCGCCTTGTCGTACTCCTCCGCCGCAAACAGCGCTTCAAATTCCTTCCTGTCCGCGACACCGGGGCCGTTGCCAATGTCAGCCGCAGCAATGTTCATCAGCATCACCGCGCAGAGGAAAAATGCCATCCACATGGTTCGCAGCCCCGGTTTCATCATCAATCAATCTCCTTTACTTCACTTTTCCATCCATCCGCGGTAGCAGATGCCCTTCGCGTCCTCATACTCAACAAGCTGGTAGCCGTCTTCCTCGTCGTCAAAGATGCGCAGGGTGCTGCCCGCCGGAATCATGTTCAGCCGCACCTTGTATTCCTCGCCCGGCCCGGCGTACAGCGGCTTTCCGCCGCCGATTTTCAGCACGCCCTTCTCCGTCGTCTCCGGCACGCCCACCTGCACATCCACCAAGCGGTTCTGCGCCACATAGCCGCGCGTCAGCAGCCCATCCACGGAATACTCAATCAAGTACCAGTAGCCCGTTTTTTCCAGCACGCTTACTTTGACTTTCTTGCTGTTCTGCCGCTCTTTTTCCCACGCATCCGACGTTTCGCCCTCCGGGTAATTGCTGCCGGGGCCAATGTAAATCACGGCATATTTCGAGGTGACAAGCCAGCCCTCATAGGTGCTGCGCCCGCTTGTGCCATTCCGTTGGTCGTTCAGCATCCAATAGCGGTCAAGGCTGTCTTGGAAGTTTCCCAGTTCCTGATATGTCTTCATGGCGCTGTCCAGAAAGCCCTTTTTCTCGTTCAGGAGCGCCTGACCGTACTTTTTCCACTGGGCGGGCTGCCACTTGTCGTTTTCGATGCTGACGTTGAGCAAGCCGTCAAAGAGCGTCTGCGCCCGCTGCAAATCCGCAATGGCCGCGTCCCCGTTTGTCTTCTGAATCGCTTCGCAATAGCGCTTCCACAGGGCAGCATCCTTGTAGGAACCAGCCTTTGTGAAGTACTCTTCCGCATCGGCATAGCGATCCAGCTCCACGTTCTTCAGTGCCGTATCGTAGAAGAACGCCGGGTCGTCCCCGCCAATATCAGCCACGGCAGCCGACAGCATCATGCAGCACAGCAGTATGCCGATGACGGCATTCCGAAACCATTCCTGCATCGTCTCAACCTCTTTCTTTGCCTGTGATAAACGCCCGATTATGTGTTATCCTGACAGATTTGCACCGCCGCATCCTGGAACTGCTGATAGCGCTGCATCGCATCCGACACCTGCGCGACGCGGACGAGGATGTTCTGAATCTGGATATCCGCTGCTTCCACCAGCTTCGCAACATCCCGCTCGAACGCCTCTTGGTCGCTGCCCTGCCAGTAGCCCTTCGTGTTGTCCATCTGCGTCTGGAAGGTGTTCTTCTGCGTCTTCAGCTGCTCCGCCGTCGTCTCCATCACCTTGCACTTGGCCAGCATGGCGGCAGGTTCGACCGTGAAACTGGTTTCAATGAGGCTCGTCGCCGTTCCGCGCATAACATCCTGCGTCTCCGCGCTGATGCGCAGGCACGCCTTGCGGATGTTTTCCATCGCACCGCGCTTGCCGAGGTCTTCCAGCCGGAATCCCCACTTTTCGCGAACAAAATTGGTCGCAGCACTTGCAAGCCGGATAACCGTTTTCGTAACGTATTTAGTAATGAGGTCATCTCCCACCATTTTCGTGATTTTTTCTGCAACATCCTCCAAGAAGCAGTCCATCATACGCTTCAGCGCATCATTTGCTTCGTTCAGGCTGTCTATCGCCTTCTGCATCAGCTTCGCGGTCTCTTCCAGCTGGAGACAGTCAGAGCTGATTTTCGGATTTGCCGCAATATAGGCTTGGCGTGCGGCTGTCTTCGCGGCGGTAATCCGCTGGCGCAAATCGTCAATCACACTGCCAAGCTGCTGGAGGAACTCACCGAACTCCTTGACGATTTCCTTGATTTCCTTGACGACCTCGCCCAGCACAACTTCTGTAACCCAAGAGGTAACTTTGCCAGCCAGCCAGCCGCCGATTTTCGCAACAATAATGTTCAGTCCCGGATATCCCGCCAGCGCAGTCATAATCGCGTCTTCCGTCACATCGGAAACAAAATCGCCTACCCAATCTGCGATTTTGGGAATCACGAAGTCCGCAATCATATCAATTGCATCCGCGACCGTATCCGACGCGAGGAAATTGCCCAAGGCGGTGCAGCCGACGCTCGCGATATTGAGGACGCCTTCCGTGTTCATGCCGCCCAGACGGACAAGGAACTCATCAAGGTTCTTCGGCGTGCCAAGCTGGTCAGGATTATCCTGATCGTACAGGAACTGACCAAAGAGCGTTTTCCCGAACTGCTCCACCTGCGATTCAGAGCAGTTGTCCGCGACGAAATTCATCACATCGGAGAAAATAATACTGCCCGCGCTGCGCTCCGTCGTCTGTGCCCCGCCGTTCAGCTCATAACGCCAGCTCGTCGCCGGGTGGATATTTCCTTGGTCAAAAAGACCCGTACCGTTTGTTTCAACATAGACCGTGTTTCCGGCGTTAATCCCGTGTTCAAGTTCACCGACGATGCTGTTGCCCGGATTATAATGAATAATTTTGCCGTCAAGTTTGGCAATTTCGCTTGCATATTCTTCCGCAAACGCCTTCGTGTGCCCGTTGCCATCCAAGCTGACGACCTGCCCGATTTTGCCCTTAAACGAATCGTCCCCCAAAACAGCTACCGTAATCGCCTCATGGCCGCCCTGAGAGTGGCCGTTCAGGTCAATCGACGTGTAGTTCTGGGCGTACTCCTCGCATTTTTCCGTACTCCATTTTTCGCTGTCACGAACCCCCAGATGGGTGTTCTGACCCCAGTCGGCGACTGTGCCGTCCGACCCCTGAATGGTCATGACCGCCTTGCCGTCGCCATAACCGACGACCAGCAGATTCGTGCGGTTGTTGCCCGCGTTCATCAGCTCGCTGCCGTCCACCGTCACATCGGCGTAGCGCTCCGAATTGGCAACCGTGCGCAAAAATTCGCGCTCTTCCTGATAGGCTTTCGTCCCGTACTGGCGGTTCCAAGCATCATACGCTGCCTGATTTTCCGTCGGATTGTACGGGTTGCTTGCCGGCATTTCGTCCAGAAGCCCCTGTGCATACTCCTTGACCGAAACATTCGTTCTCTGTGTTGCATTCAAATAGCCCTGACTGCCGTATTGCTTGCTGGCATACGACAGTTCAGCATACGTTGCATAGTCCGCTGTTGTAATATTGTCTGATGTCGCCTTGCCGCTCATGGCAATATATTCATTGAGCGACACGGAGGTCTGCCCGCGATTCGCCACCACCGTCTGGGCGAAAGTCCGCTGTTCCGCCTGCAGTTCAGCTGCCGACAGCGTCCGCGGTTCGTTTTCCACCGCCTGACTAAGGCCATCCGCCACGTCCTGCGGCACGCCAATCATGCCCAGATAGCCGCGGGTGTTCACCTTGCCATCAGCACCCAAATAGCCGTTTTTCGCAAGGTCGCTGCTCAAGTTGCTTTCCAGCTGCGAACCCGCGTCGCTTGCGCGCACCTGTGCATACACGCTCTGAAGTTCCGGCGTGTCCATTTTGCTTTTCAGCGTGCGGATTTGGCTGCTCGTTGAATGCAGCAGTGATTGAAATTCTGTCAGATTTTCAGCATAGTTCGTCGTCATGGTATCCCCAACCTTTCCTCCGCTTCAGAATCCTGCTGCAAATCGGCAGGTGTAAATCAGGTGTATGGTTTCGTATCTGGCATTACTCAATTTGGGAAATTTTGCTCTTTTTCTTCGCGATATCGTTCATCAGTTCGTCAATCTTCTGCTTCAGCAGTTCCGTGCCAATGCCGGTGAGTTTGTTCGATTCCGACAACGCCTCGCTCGCCTGCTGCAGCGCATTGAGGGATTTCTGCAAAGCTGCCAGCGCTTCCTGTTTCTTGGCTTTTCCGTTGCTGCTCAGGTACAGTTTCATTGTGTGTCACCTCACATATACAGATTGCTCATGTCTTGGAACGCTTTCTGGTCAAACTTCATGGCTACCTGATAGTTCACGTTGGCATTTTGCAGCACCGTACAGGCATAGTGGACATAATCATACAGCTGAATCGCCTTCACCTGCTGCCCCGCCATCTGTAGCATCGCATCCCCATTGCTGCTGTTCCACAGGCCGCACATCTCCTCCAGCGTCTGCGTCATCGTCTCCACCATTGCGTCAATCTGGTTCACGCTTTCGCCCAGCGCAGTGATATCCTGCCCTGCCTTGTCCGTATCAAACTTCAATACCTTATCTGCCATATTTCCTCCCAAGCCCGCCCCCTTCACAAGGGGAAAAAATTCCTGTGAAGAGAGCGGGCTGCTGCTATTGATGATGATGCTTGTCAGCAGGCAATAAGCTTACTTGTACTGCTGTTCCTGCTCTTGCAGATACTTGTTCGTCGCGTCAATGGCAGCGCGATTCGTGTCGGTCATGGTCTGCAGCGTCTTCTTCATCTTCTCGATGCTCTCCTTGAGCGTCGCAAAGCGCTGGGTCATCAAGCCTGCCGTCTTAATCAGGTCTTCCGTGCCGGGACCGTCATAGGAACTCTTGACGCTGTTCGTCGTGCTCACAATCGTCTCCAAGTGCGAGCCCATCGCCTTGTTCGCATTTTCAAGCGCAGTCACCGTCGCCCCCATCGCATCAAGGTCAATTACGCGGTTTTCTCCCGCCATCATAATCACTCCTTTTTCTTTTTGTGAACCGTTGATTTTTGTATTTTATTGAGAAACAGGCTAACAGGATTTATGCAGGCAGTTGATTGCTGTTCTTGATGATTACTGGTAGGATGCTTCCACCTTGTCGTGGATTTCCGCGATACCTTCCAGCGTCTGCGCGCTGGCAGACAGCTTGTTGTAGAGTGCTTCCATCTCCGGCTTGCAGTTCACAATGTCCTTGACGTAAGCGTTGATGTCCGTGCCCTCGCAGCTGCTCTTCAGGCTTTCCACCGCCTCGAACATCTTCTGCATTTCCTTCTGATACGCAGCCGCCTCGCTGCTGATGGTCGACGCCTTCTGGCGCAGACCCTGCGTATTCACCGTTACCTTCGACATGTTAAGTCCCTCCTTCGTCGTTTTCGTGCTGTTGCTGTGCTGCTCGCCTGCATGTTTCCCGTTTTCCTGTTTGCTGCCGAAATAAGTGATTAGACCAGAATCAGCAAATCGCCGCTGGCAATCTGCAATTCGCGGAAGGTTTTGCTTTCCGCCAGCATCTCGCCGTCCATCTTGAACAGCAGCGGCCGCTGCAAAAACGGCAGCTTCTGCTCGCTGACTTTGCAGAACATCTGCTTCATGGTCGGCGTAATGTCCTTCACCTGAATGTCATAGGGGATTTTGAAATCAAACGCCAGCCCCGACATGGATGCCCGGACGCGGACAAGCACCTTGTCTTCCATGCTTCCAGCCACCTTTCTATTAAGCGTTCGTCAGCATCAAGCAGCTTGTCGGCTCACCCTGATGCACCAGACAGCCGAATGCGCCGTCCATTTCCGCCACTTTGCCTTCAATCTCCAGCGCGCTCTGCCACGAGCAGCCCTTGCCGAGCCACAGGCCGTTCCGCACGCAGCTGCGCCGATACCATTCTTCCATGCGCAGCGAGCCGTTCACGTTCGCCGATTCTTCCACCAGAATCAGGTGCAGAGCGTAATTCGCCGATCCGCGCAGGAGGACGACCTGCATGGATGCCGTCGTCTGGTTCGAGTCCTTGATGGCCTCCATCAGGTTCTTGTAGCCGCAGATGATGTAGACCTCCTCCGAGAACGTCGGGGTCGGTTCGCCTTTCATCAGCGCCGTCTTGTAGGCGTTGTTGCGCGCCAGATTCGTCCGCTGCAGTTCATTGATGATGTTCATGCACGCTTCTTTATCGTGCACCACCTGCACCCGCTCCGACTTGATGTTCAGCGTCTGCCCGAGGTCAAGCACAGTCACTTTGCGCTCCGGGCAGAGGGCGAGCATTTCCGTCAGCCGCTCCACAAACGGGAATTTGGGGCGGTCGCGGTAGAGAATCACGTTGGCGAAGTTTTCCTTCAAATTCCATTCCACCGGCATCATCGTCGTGCGGCTGATGCCAATCGGCACGCGGTTCATCGGAATCTTCTCCGGCGCTGCGGTCAAATCCGCCACGCTGACGAACGGCGGCAGCACCCGCACCCTCGGCGCACGCTGTTCCGGATACTGCTCCGCCACGCGCCTGCTCATTTCGATGAATGCCGCGTGGACTTCATTCGTCGTGTCCGCCATCTTCGCCACTTGGAACTCCAGAATCCGCTCGTCGCGGAAAATGCCGCTGCCAACCCGGCTGCACGGCTCCATACCTTCCGTCCTGCCCAGCACGTCGAAGTAGCTTCCGCTGTCCGCCAGCTGCAAGCAGTATTTCTGCGTGAAGTTCTGCGTATCGCGGATGCGCATGGTCGTGCTCGTCGTCACCGCCACCATGAAGTACATGTGGAAGCGCGTGCCTTCGCGCATCAGCTGGTGGAGCAGCGCCGCTTCATCCTCGTACGTCTCCTGCAGGGCGGCGTAGTTGTTGATGATAATCAGCAAATCCGGCATTGTGCTGCCCGATGCGCTGCGGTAAAGCTGGATGTCGCCCGCATAATCCGCCAGCACCTTTCTGCGTCTGCTGATTTCCTGATTCAGCCACTTGATGAAGTTCTGGAACTTCTCATCCTCGCCGCCGACAATCACGTCGCCGACCTGCGGCAGGCTTGCAAAGAGCCGCCCGGCTTCCGCCGCGTAATCAAGGCAGTAGATGTTGAGCATATCCGGCCCGTGGTGCTCGCACAGCGACGCAACCATTGCCGCAATGAACTCGTTTTCGCCCGAATTGGGCATGGCGTAGAGCAGAATGTTGCCGTCGCTGAGGTTAATTTTCAGCGGATACTGCCGCTGCTGCGCCGGTTCGTCCACCATGCCAATCACAGCTTCCATCTGCTCCGGATGGATTTCCGCCGGGTACGTTTCCGCCAGCCACGAGAGGGTAATCTCGTCCGGGTCAAGCGGGGGAAGCCAAATCTGCGCCGGAATGACGGAGAGCTTTTCTGCTTCTTCCGCAATGTGTTCGGTCACGGCGCTGACCTGCTTCAGCCCGCTTTCGTTCTCCCGGCGGCCCGTCGGCTGCTGCTTCAGCACCGCACTGCCATAATCGTTGAGGATTTCCAGCGAAGTATCCGGCTGCTTGCGATAGTACGGCAAATCCGTATCCGGCGCGCCGCTCCATGCACTCTGCCCCAGCACGAACAGCTCGTTGCTGCCCACCTGCAGGTAGAAGCGCCCCGTGTTGACCAGCGTGCTGGCTTCCGGGCGGCCAAGCATCTGCATACTGTCACTGCGATCCTGCACCTTCAGGCAGACGCGGAAGCGCGTGTTGCCGACAATCTGCTCGTTGACGACACCGGACGGCTTCTGCGTCGCCAGAATCAGGTGGATGCCCAAGCTGCGCCCGATGCGTGAGATGCTGATGAGGTCATCCATGAATTCCTGTTCCTGCTGCTTCAGCTCCGCAAATTCGTCCGAGACGATAATCAGGTGCGACATCGGTTCGCTAACTTCGTGCTTGCGGTACATTGCCTGATACTGATAGATGTTCGGGCTGCTGATGCCGCGCTTCATCTGCAATTCGCTGAAGACCTGCTGCCGCCGCTGCACCTCGCTCTTGATGGATACCATCGCCCGGTGAATACCCTGCCGTCCGCCAAGGTTCGTAATCGTGCCCACGACGTGCGGCAGCTTGCGCAGCGTTTCCGACATGCCGCCGCCCTTGTAGTCAATCAGGATAAAGTTGACTTCCAGAGGCGAATAGTGCGCCGCCAAAGACAGCAGATAAGTAATGATAAATTCCGATTTGCCGGAGCCTGTCGTGCCTGCAATCAGGCCGTGCGAGCCATGCGCCTTTTCGTGAATATCCAGCAGCACCGGGCTGCCGTATTTATCCACCCCAATCGGCGCTGCAAGGCTCTTGATGGGGTTGCTGATTGCCCAGCGGTTGCGCACTTGCAGCTGGTCAACCCGCCCGCAGCGCATCATAGCATAGAACGTGAGCATCGACGGGAGCACATTCTCCTTGCCCTCGCTCAAGTGCGTCCGATTCAGGCTGATTGCCAGCTTGCGCACCTGCTCCTCATCAATTGCCTTGTCCACTTGGAACGCCACCGGCTCGGAGTCGCTCTTGGCAATGTTGCGGTACAAAAGCCCCTGCTGCTCCGAAACCGTCACGACGGAGTGGCACTCGCGCGGCAGTTCGCTCGCCCTGCCCGCCAGCGCAATCACGCTCAAGTGCGTCTGCGGCAGCTCTTCCAAATGCTCGGCAATGTCGCCGCACTGCTCCAGCAGCTCCTTGCTCGCCGCAATCAGGATGCAGTGCGCTGTCGGTGCATCCTCCCCCTTTGTCATGAACTTTTCCAGATACGTTCCCAGCGCGGAAATGCCGTCGCCGCTGGCCGCAATGGCGCGGAAATTGCCCTCGTCATCCCACCCGTGGGGAAACCAGCGGACAAACTCCCACGCGTCCGCCTCCGCCGCATCGTAGAGGAACGCCAGCTTCAAGTCCTGATAGCTGTGCAGGGCGGTCAGCTGCACCAGCATCCGCTGGAGGTAGTGCATCCGCTCCGCATAGTGCCCGATGATGCCGATAATCCGCATATCCAGCAGCGAAACCGTCAGCGGCATTCCCTCAACGAGCCACTGCTGTTCCGCCAGCGAATCCAAGCGCTGCTTCATCCGGTCTTCAGTCATGGAGAAATGCGCCG
>ULRZ01063279.1_pt1 | contig 19919 bp, 11 predicted proteins | sample 1955861 | NCBI WGS metagenome assembly ULRZ01 (sample SAMEA4835694, study PRJEB28245) | human gut metagenome | biome: gut microbiome; material: fecal sample | place: Denmark | collected 2008 | reverse complement strand
ACGTGATTCGTGGCGTTCTGTACCGATGATAGCCAAACCGCCCGCAGCTTTCACCTCTGGACTCAATTTGATATCGGTACCACGGCCCGCCATATTTGTAGCAATGGTCACCGTACTGCTCTGACCCGCTTTTGCCACAATCTCGGCTTCTTTCTGATGCAGCTTCGCATTCAAGACATTATGAGGAATCTTACGCAAGGTAAGCATCTTGCTTAACATTTCAGAAATTTCCACTGAAGTAGTACCTACCAATACCGGACGTCCGGCGTTTACCATCTTCTCGATTTCTTCGATAACCGCCTTATATTTCTCACGTTTGGTCTTATAGACACGGTCGTTCATATCGATACGCGCAATCGGACGGTTAGTCGGAATCACCACTACATCCAATTTATAGATGTCCCAAAATTCGCCTGCTTCAGTTTCAGCCGTACCGGTCATACCCGACAACTTATGATACATACGGAAGTAATTCTGCAAGGTAATCGTTGCGAATGTCTGCGTTGCAGCTTCTATCTTCACGCCTTCCTTAGCTTCTACCGCCTGATGCAATCCATCGCTCCAACGACGTCCTTCCATGATACGGCCAGTCTGTTCATCCACGATCTTCACCTGACCGTCCATCACCACATAGTCGGTATCCTTTTCGAACATCGTATAAGCCTTCAGCAACTGATTGATGGTATGTACACGTTCTGCCTTAATGGCATAGTTGGTCATAAACTCATCTTTCTTGGCAAGTCTTTCTTCATCGCTCAAACCTTCTTCATTTTCCAATGCAGAAAGCTGTGCGGCTATATCCGGCAACACAAACAAGGTCGGGTCTTGTGATTTACCCGTTATCAAATCGATACCCTTATCGGTCAGGTCTACACTTTTCAGCTTTTCGTCAATCACGAAATACAAAGGTTCTACCGCCTCGGGCATACGCTTGTTGTTCTGCTCCATGTAGATTTCCTCTGTTTTCAGCATGCCCGCCTTAATCCCCGGCTCACTCAGGAACTTAATCAACGGCTTGTTTTTCGGCAATGCCTTATGGCTACGGAACAAGGCAAGGAAACCGGCTTCCTGGTCTTCTTTCTTGTCCGAAGCAATCAAGCGCTTGGCATCTGCCAAATACTGCGTAGCCAATTTGCGTTGAGCTTCTACCAGTCTTTCTACCAAGGGGCGAAGCACTTCGAACAATTGTTCGTCACCCTTAGGCACCGGACCGGAAATAATCAGCGGCGTACGTGCATCGTCAATCAAGACCGAGTCGACCTCATCGACAATGGCATAATTATGCTGGCGTTGTACCAAGTCTTTCGGACTAACCGCCATATTATCACGCAAGTAATCGAAGCCAAACTCGTTATTGGTACCAAATGTAATGTCTGCCATATAAGCACGGCGGCGGGCTTCCGAGTTGGGCTGATGCTTATCGATGCAATCCACACTCAAGCCATGGAACATATACAGCGGACCCATCCATTCCGAGTCACGCTTAGCCAAGTAATCATTAACGGTTACGACATGCACACCGTTTCCGGTCAACGCATTGAGGAATACCGGAAGCGTAGCCACCAGGGTCTTACCTTCACCTGTCGCCATTTCGGCAATCTTGCCCTGATGCAATACGACACCACCGAATAACTGCACATCGTAATGAATCATGTTCCAAGTAACTTCATTGCCGCCGGCTACCCAATGGTTCTTCCAAATAGCCTTATCATCTTCTATCCGCACGAAATCACGCCCCTGCGCAGCAAGGTTCCGGTCCATCTCTGTAGCCGTCACCTCTATTTCCTCGTTCTCGGCAAAACGGCGTGCCGTATCTTTCACGATAGCGAAAGCCGTAGGCAACACCTCGTTCAATGCTTTTTCGTATTTCTCAAGAACTTCTTTCTCCAGCTTATCTATCTGATTGAAAATCGGCTCGCGCTTTTCAATATCTGTATCCTCGATAGTTGCTTTTAAGTCTGCAATTTTCTGAGTCTCCTCCAAAGCCGAATCCTTGATATACTTCTTCAGCTCTTCTGTTTTGGCACGCAACTCATCATTCGTCAACTTCTGGATTTCCGGATAAACTTCTTTCACTTTATTCACCCACGGTTGTATTTCTTTCATATCGCGGGTTGCCTTATTTCCGAAAATCTTGCTTATAAATTCATTAAATCCCATTATGTTGTTGTTTTTATTATTTCTAACTGGTTTATTCTAATTTTGGTTGCAAAGATACACATTTTCGCTAAGTATCTGAAACACTTTCCGATACAAATTTACTTGCGAATGCCCGTAAGAGGGGCTGACATAGCGGCATTGGGCGCCCTAATGCGCATGAAATGAGCTACTGTAGGAGCGATTGTAGCCATCTTCACCGGCTCATACAAAATCTCCGGTTTTATATTATTCCCGATAAAAATAAGCGGAACTGAAGCATAAGTATCACGCACCACATGATTCGTATGCGAATACTCGTTGATAACCGACCAGCCCGGCATCACCTCTATATAGATATCCCCCGAACAATTCGGATTGAAGGTATTACGGATTTTGTCAATGCGGGGTGTCCATGCGCCAAGCAACAAACGCTGGGACGAATAAGCCGTACGCACTCCGCTCATCTGCACGATAAAGTCGGAAGACACATTCAGCATCTCCGTCAGATTCAGCTTACGGTCTTCTATTAGCTTATGGTTCAGGTATATCTGACGGTCGTAATACGTCTCCACATATTGCCCCGGACCGTAAATAGCCATCAGATACATATTCAGCAATGCGGCACACCGCTCAATATGGAACTCTCCGCTGGGAATCCGGTATTGCTCCGGATCTTTAGGGTCGGAATCCGCATAACCTGTCGAGGTGATGAAGAACAGCGTATTGCCTAAACCTATTTTTTGGTCTATCAAGTCCAACAACTCCCCTATCGAACGGTCTAAACGTACATACACGTCCTGGATTTCCATCGCATATTCCGTATTCGGCTTATGGTCATAGTTCCCCGCATAGTAAGAAAGGGTCAGCAAATCCGGGATATTGTCTTTTCCCACTTGCGAATGAAGCAGGCACGCACGTACCAGACGGTTCACCTCATCGTTCACGTACGGACTGGTCTTAAACTTCCGGTATTTTGCCGCACGCTCATCTGTGAAATCATGCTTGAAAGTCAATTGCTTGACATCCGAGGTCACATACTTATAAGAAGTTACAGGAAGATAAGGTCCCCACGTCATGCTCCCGATACGGAAATCAAGCCCTTCCCGATCATTATACGTAGTGACCCATTCCGGAAAAGCACCATAATACGTAGAGCCGCACCATTTGCCTGTTTCATCATTCAGCCAAAGCGCACATTTCGCCGCATGTCCGGCGGAAAACACAGCCATTTCACGTGTCGGAGCAATAGAGTAGACCTCCGCCACGCCATGAGTAGCCACCATCAGTTCATCCGACAGGGTAGAAACCAGCAAGTGCTGGGGCGACGTGCTTTCCGATGTATAGATACCCATATAGGCAGGGTCGTCCGTACTCTTTATCATCCGCAACGTACTGCGGTCCATCCACCGGTTTCCTACGATACCATTATAATAAGGAGTAGCACCGGTATAGATAGAAGCCACCGCCGACGAGCGGTCTATATTGATGAAGTCATATTCGGCATTGCAATATACCCGCCCTTCTTTCATCAACCGCTTGAATCCCTTTTCGCCATACAACGCCGAGAAAGCCTCGATGTAATCGGAACGGAGCTGGTCAATGGTCAGCCCCACCACCAAACGGGGTACGGGCGACACGGTCTGCGCCTGCAATCCGGTCAAGACAATTGCCGTTATCAAAGATGTCAATATGCGTTCTTTCATACCTTTTTCTTCCAAACTAATACACGGCTCACTGAGTTCATCAGCAAACCAAGCGCCAAAGGTAATACTGTTAAATTAAATTCTTGCCCACAAATCGGGAATATCACTATAAAAAGTGTTAAATACACCACATTTATGACATGGTAAGGGTCTTTTCGCCCCTTTTTCTCGTGCCAAACAAGAAAAGGAAGGTAAAACAAGGGAACCGGATTGAAAAGCCAAAGCAGCCAGTTCGACCCGACCGTAGGATGCACGGAGAAGAAAAAAAGAAAGGCGACCAAGCATCCGGCAAGCCCCTGCAGGAGGAGCAAGCACAAGTCCCATCCCCACCAGATACGGCGTTTCTTCCATTGTATCCACCCCATGACAAGACATATCACCAGAAAAAGAATGCCGCACGCCATAGGCGACAAAGGGAACCCCGGCTCAAAAGGCTCCGGCTCCACATCCACAATTTTCGTTTTCTCCAACACAAGCGGGCGTTTTTCCCCGTTTGCCCCGAGAATATACGCATCATCCGCATAATGCAACATATAAAACGGAGCGAACATCTGCAAGCGTTTCCCTATCTCTACATCCGCTTCCGCGCCCAGACACATGTCTATGCCCAATTCATCCCACTTGGCTTCGGAAGTAAATTCATGTACGATGCTACGGAACGTCTTACCCGCTATCGAATCCGGATAAACCACTTCCCCACCGATGGCTTCTTCTATCTTATCCCGTGCACGGGTGGTGCAATTATCGTAAAAATAATTATAGCGGTAAACCCTGTTTGCCGGACGGTAATTCGTCTCGAGCAAATCCAAAAGCTTCTCCTTTTCCGCCTGCGTCAGGTTCAGCACCTGCTGATACACCGAAGAGCCCCGCATGGCGTATTCCGCCTTGAAATATATATAAGGTGTAATGCCCAGCTGGTAATCGGTCTCCCCTTTCACAAAGCGCCATACAAAATGCGGCTCGCGGAAATTAAACATCCCGTAATTGAAAACCAAGTCAACCTTCCGGGTATAATTCTCATAGCGGATGGCCGTATGCCCGAAATGCGCATAAATTTCGCTTCCGGGGGCACACGTCAGCAAACTAAAGCGTATGCTGTCGGACTTGGAGCTATATGCATTGGCAAAGCCACATAAGAGCAACGCCACGAGCAAGTATCTGAGTTTGTATTTCATCATATATGCCATTTATACCTGTTTTATGCCTATTTAGGCGCAAAAATACATGGAATAATTGAAAAGTTCGAAAGAATTTCCCGGTTTTATTGTCCGACCTATCTTTTTTTTAGCTTACTTTGCAGCTCAAAAAGACGAAAAAGTGAATTTAGTTATTGACATAGGTAACACCGTAGCCAAACTGGCTATATTCGACCACGAAGACATCGTGGAAATTATCCGCGGTTCTAACCACTCGCTTGATTGCTTGCCCATGCTATGCAATAAATATCCGATAGAACGGATGATTATTGCGTCGGTCATCACGCTCAGCAATACGATAAAAAGGCAATTGAAAAAAGTGGACATCCCCATCTTAGAGCTTACCCACAAGACCCCGGTCCCCATCCAGAACATGTATAAGACCCCCGAGACATTGGGCATGGACCGGCTGGCGGCGGTAGTAGGAGCCAATTACCTCTGCCCCGACAAGAACTTGCTGGTGATTGATGCCGGAACGGCATTGACCTACGAGTTCATCGACGCACAAGGACGTTACTGGGGAGGGAATATCTCGCCGGGCATTTACATCCGGTTCAAGACCCTGAACGCATGTTGCGACAAGCTTCCCCTAATCGAAAAAGGAGGCGATTTGCCCGAATTCGGATACAGCACCGAGACGGCTATCCGGGCAGGCGTAATCAAGGGGATAGAGTTTGAAATCATGGGCTATATCCGGCTTATGCAAAAGAAATATCCCGATCTTTTGGTTTTTTTAACTGGCGGAGATAAATTTTCTTTTGATACAAACTTAAAAAGTATCATCTTTGCAGATAGATTTTTAGTGTTGAAAGGTTTAAACAGAATATTGAACTATAATGTTACTAAGAAATAAGATACTCCTTACTGCTGTGTTAACGGGAAGCTGGCTGACGGCTACCGCTCAATTAACGCCATATCCCCCTCAATCAAGCACAAACTCTCCCTATACACGCTATGGGCTAGGCGAATTGTCCGACAGAGGATTCGCCAACAATGCGGCGATGGGAGGTGTAGGCTATGGGCTCCGTTACAGCGGGCATATCAACTTGACCAATCCGGCGGCATATTCTTCAGTCGATTCCCTTTCTTTCATGTTCGACATCGGCATGAGCCTGAAAAGCTCGAACTACAAGGAAAACGGAATATCTTCCAATGCTAAAAACGCAAGTTTCGACTATTTGGCAATCCAGTTCAGGCTACATAAACGTCTGGGTATGGCAATCGGCTTTACGCCTTATTCTACAGTAGGATACAATTTCTCCACGACTTCTCCGGTAAGCGGGAGTGAAGACGTGACGGCTACCAATACCTTCCAAGGCGATGGAGGATTGCAACAAGTTACGGCAGGACTTGGATTCAAAATTCTGGACAACCTGTCTATCGGCGCAAGCGCAGGTTATATATACGGCTCGCTCAGCTACCAGAACATGGTTGCATTCAACACGAACAGTGACGCGACCTATGTTTACAATACATTGAAAATAAAAAGCTATGTAGCCGATTTCGGCCTGCAATACACGCAGAAGATTAATAAGACCGACAATATCACTTTAGGATTGGTTTACGGATTGGGACATACGTTGAACTCAACCGATACCAGAGGCATCCGGGTTACGGACAACCTCACCAATCCGTCTTACTCATCGGTAAACGAGCATAAGATTAAAAATGCGTATGGCATCCCCCATACGTTTGGTGTCGGCTTGTCTTACCTCCGGAACAACAGGTTGACCATTGCGGCAGACTATACGCTGCAAAAATGGTCTTCGGCAAAATACTATACTCCGTCTACGATGTATAAAGACCGGAGCAAGATTGCTTTAGGCGCTGAAATCCTGCCCAACCCGATAGGAAGGAATTACCTGCAACGCATCCGGTACCGCATAGGAGCCAACTATGCAACTCCTTATTTAAACCTGCCGCAATGTGAAGGTCCGTCGGAGTACAGCATCAGTGCCGGATTCGGATTCCCGCTATATCTATTCCAGCGGAACACGATTCTCAACCTGACCGGACAATACATACGCGTGAACCCGTCCACATCCAACATGCTGTCCGAAAACCGCTTTGTCATCAAGCTGGGTCTGACATTCAACGAACATTGGTTCATGAAATGGAAAGTTAACTAATAAACACATTAAGAACAACTAAATATATCACGCCATGAAAATGAATTTATTTACTATGCTGGTTGCCCTTTCATTAGGCTCAACAGCAACATTCGCTCAAAAAGGAGTAGATGACGGTTCCCGTTTCGGACATGGAGAAGACAGCATCCGCTGTTTGCAGAACATCAGTATTTATTCTGAATACGTAAAGACGGATAATTTCAAAGATGCTTACTCGCCTTGGAAAGCAGTATTCACAGAAGCTCCGTGGGCACAGGTCAGCACCTATACCAACGGCGCAAAGATTTTACGCGCGTTGATTGCTGAATCAAAAGACGCCGCACAACAGAAGGCTTATCTGGATGAGTTGATGAAAGTTCATGACCAACGCATCCAATACTTGGATAAATTGAACACATTGGTAAAGACTCCGACTACGAAAGGTTCTATCCTCGGAATGAAAACGCACGACTACATCGTGTTCACCGGAAGCAACTTTGATGTAAACAAAGCCTATGAAATGGAAAAAGAAGCCATCGGTCTGGAAAAAGCGCAATCCGATTATTTCATGTTGCAGGACATGATGGATATTTCATCACGCAAGCTCAAAGCAGACGATACGCATAAAGAACAATTCATCCAAGACTATCTGACCGTATCCGAATATGCGGATGCAGCACTGAAAGCCGCGACCAAAGAACGCGACAAGAAACTGTTGAAGACCGCAAAAGACAACATCGACGCTTATTTCATCAACAGCGGTACTGCAACCTGCGAAAACCTGCAAGGCATTTATGGTCCTAAGGTAGAACAGAACAAGACCAACCTGGACTACCTGAAACAAGTCATCTCTGTAATGGAAATGCTGAAATGTACCAATGAAGAAGCATACTTTGCCGCTTCTGAGGCTGCTCATGCCATCGAACCGACCGCCGAAACAGCTGCAGGATGCGGTTACATGTATTATAAGAAAGGTGACATGGACAAGAGCATGCAATACTTCGACCAGGCTATCGAACTGGCGCAAGACGACGCAAAGAAAGCGGATTACAGCTACAATGCAGCCGTTGTCCTGTTCAGCAAAAAACAATTGGCACGCGCTAAACAATATGCACAGAAATCAATCTCACTGAACGGCAATAGCGGAAAGCCTTACATCCTGATTGCGCAAATGTATGCGTCAAGCCCGAATTGGAGCGATGAACCGGCATTGAACAAATGTACGTACTTTGCCGTAATCGACAAATTGCAAAGAGCGAAGTCGGTAGACCCCAGCGTAGCAGAAGAAGCCAACAAACTGATTAGCACCTATGCGGCACACACTCCGAAAGACGAAGACTTGTTCTTCTTAGGATTGAAGAAAGGCAATACAGTTACTATCGGCGGATGGATTGGCGAAACGACAATGATCAGATAAATAAGACCTTATGTCCTATAGACAAAAAAACAAACGATATGTAATTTCTTTAAGCATAACAGTTGCCGTATGGGCAACTGTTATGTTTATTTTATTGCCCTCATGCGGCAAGAAAGAAAGCTTGGCAGATGCCATCAACGAAAACGATTCCTTGCCGGACATGCGTACCACAGGTGTCACCACCTATATATCCGATTCAGGAATGATCCGCTACAAAGTCATTACAGCGGAATGGTTAATATTCAGCCAGGTCGACAGTCCCTATTGGGCATTCAAAAAAGGCATCTATCTGGAAAAATTCGACACCTTGTTCCGCATTGATGCGAGCATCAAAGCAGACACGGCTTTTTATTACGAACCCAAAAAGCTATGGGAATTGCGTGGAAACGTACATATCCGCAGCCAGCGGGGAGACAAGTTTGATACCCAAATCATGTTTTGGGATCAAGGCAAAGAGAAAATCTATTCCGACCAGTTTATCCGAATTGAACAGCCGGATAAAGTCCTGACCGGATACGGGTTTGAATCCAACCAACAAATGACCGAATATCAAATCTTCAACAATACAGGTATCTTTACTGTAGAAGACACAGCACCTGCAGATACCGTCCAACAACGTACTGCAAACTGACCATGAACCCATAAAGGCAATGACGGAACTTCTTATAAAATTAGTGCTATGCATGGCATTCTCTACGTTCTTCTCGGGAATGGAAACTGCTTTCCTTTCATCCAACAAGCTACGTTTCGAAATGAACAAAGACAACAGCCTGCCTACAAAAGCATTGTCCGCTTTCTACCGCACCCCCAATCATTTCATCTCCACCATGCTTGCAGGAAGCAGCATCTGCCTGGTCTTATGCTGCCTTTGGACGTTGCAATTAGTCGAACTCTATCTGTTTACCATAGGGATAACCCATCCATTACTAATCCTTATAACAGGAATCATTCTTGCGTTCATATTCCAGATTATTTTTTCCGAATTTATTCCTAAAACCATTTTCAAAATATTTCCGGGCTATGCGCTGCGTCTTTTTGCCCTGCCCGCCTTTATTCTCTACATGCTGTTATATCCGGTCAGCAGGCTGGTTTCCTCGCTCTCAACCGGAATCTTACGTATTTCCGGACACAAGGTAAACAAAGAAGACACAGAGAAGGCTTTTACCAAATTCGACCTGAATACGTTTATCCAAAACAGCCTGAACAACGCAAACGGAGAAGAGAACATCCATACCGAAATCGAACTCTTCCGGAACGCATTGGATTTTTCAAACACCAAAGTACGCGATTGCATGATTCCAAGAACCGAAATCATCGCGGCTGAATTTGGCACGCCTTTGGATAAACTGAAAGAGGCATTCATCGAAAACGGCATCAGCAAAATCATTGTCTATAAAGAAAACATCGACAACATTGTCGGCTACATCCATTCTTCCGAAATGTTCAAGCCCCTGACCGACTGGCACAAGAACATACGCCGCATCCCCGTTGTGCCGGAATCGATGGGCACCCAAAAATTAATGAAGCAACTCATGCAACAGAAACGCTCGCTGGCGGTAGTGGTAGACGAATTCGGAGGGACATCCGGCATCGTATCCATGGAAGACCTGGTAGAAGAAATCCTGGGAGATATTGAAGACGAACACGACACCAACTCAACAATAGCCAAAGTGCTCAGCGACCATGAATATGTCTTTTCGGGACGGCTCGAAATAGAAAAAGCAAACGAAGAATTCGGACTGGATTTACCGGAAAGCGACGAATACCAAACCATCGGCGGACTCATCCTGCATGAATTCCAACGTTTCCCCAAAGCGCATGAAGTGGTAACCATCGGCCGCTTTCATTTTAAGATAATCAAGGTTACAGCTACCAAAATAGAACTGGTAAAACTGAAAGTTACAGCATAAACCAAAGGAAAACATCATTTTTTTGCGGAAAAACAACTCTGCTAAGCACATTTTTTGTATCTTCGTGCGCTAAAAGAAAAACAATAAACAAAATAATAACATTAAAGAATGGCAACTTTACAATCAATCAGAAGCAAAGGACCACTTTTGGTCATTGTTATCGGTCTTGCCCTTTTCGCTTTCATTGCGGGTGACGCCTGGAAAGTGCTCCAGCCGCACCAAGGGAGACAAGACGTGGGAGAAGTAAACGGAGAAAAACTTTCCGCACAAGAGTATCAGCAATTGGTAGACGAATTCAGCGAAGTCATCAAACTGACCAACGGACTGAATTCATTAACCGAAGACCAGCTGACAAACGTAAAAGACCAAGTATGGAATACGTATGTCACCAACCAGCTGATTGCAAGCGAAGCGGAAAAATTAGGCTTGAAAGTAACAGACAAAGAACTGCAGGCCATCATCGATGAAGGCACAAACCCGCTGCTGATGCAGACCCCGTTCCGCAATCCGCAGACAGGAGCTTTCGATAAGGACATGCTGAAGAAGTTCTTGGTGGAATATGCGAACCTCGGTTCTTCGCAGATGCCTGCGCAATACGTAGAATACTACCAGACAATGGGCAATTTCTGGAAATTCGTAGAAAAAACATTGAAAGCGTCTACACTGGCTTCCAAGTATCAGAACCTGATTGCCAAATCATTGATTTCAAATCCGGTGGCAGCGGAAGACGCATTCAAAAGCCGTACGGCGCAGTCTGACATCTTGTTGGCAGGAGTTCCGTATGCCAGCATCAGCGATTCAACCATCACGGTTTCAGACAGCGAAATCAAAGACCTGTACAACGAACGGAAAGAAGCTTACAAACAGCCAGTAGAGACACGCGACATCCAGTTCATCGATGTACATGTGCTTCCGTCTGACGCTGACCGTGCGGCTGTATTGAAAGAAGCGACCGAATACAGCAACCAGCTGGACAAGACAACAGGCGATTATGCCGCATTTATCCGCTCGACCGGCTCTGCTGTCAATTACGCTGATTTCGCCATCAACAAAACAGCCTTGCCACAAGACGTAGTAGCCCGTTTGGACTCTACTTCGCTCAATGAAGTATACGGTCCGTACTATAACTCAAGCGACGATTCATACAACGCATTCAAGATTCTTGCCAAAACGACAGCCCCCGACTCTATCCAGTTCCGCCAGATTCAAGTGGTAGCAGACACCGAGGCAAAGAGAACCGCATTGGCAGACAGTATCTTCGATGCAATCAAAGGCGGTGCGGATTTCGCTGAAATAGCCAAGGCATACGGACAAACCGGCGAATCTACTTGGGTGAACGCCATGAGTTGGGAAAGTGCCGCACTCGATGCAGACAATACCACTTACATCAAAACCCTTATCAACCAGCCCGTAAACGAACTGAAAAACCTGCAGTTAGGACAAGTCAACCTGATTATTCAAGTGACAGGCAAAAAGGCAATGAAACCCAAATACCAGGTGGCTGTCATCAAGTTGCCGGTTGAATTCAGCAAGGAGACCTATAGCGATGCATACAACAAGTTCAGCCAGTTTGTCGCTCAGAACACGACAGTGGAAGACATGAAGAAGAATGCGGAAGAAGCAGGCTATACCGTCATTCCGCGCAGCGATTTCCGCAGCGACGAGCACTATGTAGGCGGCGTACGTTCTACGCAGGAAGCATTGCGATGGATTTTCGATGCCAAAGAAGGCGAAGTGTCTCCGCTCTACGAATGTGGAGAAAACGACCACATGATGGTGGTTGGATTGGAACGCGTCAACAAGAAAGGTTATGTCAACATCAACAAAGTAGCCAATACATTGAAAGCGGAAATCATCCGCGACAAAAAAGCGGCACAGTTGATGAGCCAGATGCAGGGCTTCAACAGCTTAGACCAGGTAAAAGGCATGAGCAATGCAGTCAGCGACAGCGTGAAACACGTTACGTTCAGTGCTCCGGCTTATATCTCAGTCACTCACGCCAGCGAACCGGCTATCAGTGCATACGCGTCTAAGGCAGAAACAGGTAAAGTATCGGCTCCCATCAAAGGCAATGCCGGTGTTTACATGATTCAGGCATACGCAAAAGACAACGGTACGGAAGAGTTCGATGCAAAGAAAGAAGAAGCAAGCCTTTCTTCCATGGCGCCGAACTATGCGAACCAATGCATCTACGAATTGCGTGAGAAAGCAAAGGTTACTGACCAACGCTACTTGTACTTCTAAAAACTTTTCATAACACATAAACAAACGAAGGCGTATCTGCTCGCAGATACGCCTTCGTTTGTTTACACATACATGGTAATCCTTAATCGGCTACCACCATACTTGCCGTCCTTGCTCATACGTAAACGGACGCTCCTCTTTTCCTGCTGTATGGTCGCGCAAGTAAAGCAAGGCATGTGTGGGCACGTCTTCATACACCAGCTGCCAGTCTTCCGAATCCTGTTTGCCTAACGATACCCAGCCTCCGTCATAATAAAAGAGTTCGTAAGTATGTCCGGGCAATATGAAATTGTCATCGTTCCAAGGGAAAAAGACAATCGAATCCAATACCGTTGCTTCTCCCAAATCATACCCCAGCGAATACCCCGGATCAATATCGGGACGTGTCAACGTGTTTCCGTCCAGGCTCAGTTCCACATGCGCCACACTGCTCTTCCCCGGCACTGGCTTCAACTTTCCCTCCTTATTATATAATTCCACTTCAGCCATCGGCGTATCGCACGTTTTTTCCGATACATAGCGCACGTAGCGGAACGGCTTCGGGTTGCTCACCTTTATGATATTACGGAACACCGGCATGCTGTCTATCGTGCCCAAGGTTTCTGTCCGGCTGAAGTCCGCATCGTTGCTGCCTTCAAACCGTCCGCCGGGCATGGGTGCCCACTCGTTCATCCATTTTCCCGTCAGCGGATATTTGCGGTTCAACGTCACGGTTTGTATCTGCGTTTTGTCCGGAAGCAGACTGACTTTCTCACCGTTTGCCAAGATAAAAGGAGGTTCCAAGGCGGTCAGTTTACCTTCGTGATTGGCTATCACGGCATAAACCACCGAATCGCCCAATGCCTCAAACCGGCAAGCTCCGTTTATTAATTTGGCAGCAGCAACCGGCATCCAGTCCTTTCCGGTGGCGAACGTACACAGATAAATAAAATCCACCGGAAGCGTAGTCTGTATGCCGGCGCTTGCTTCCAGTCCGTATTCTGCCGACACATCTTTACGGAAAGGCGATGCCAGCGGCCTTGCTATTTCCCAGTCCTTGCCCGTTTCCGCATCTACCGGTTGGTGTCTGTAAGTTGACCGCCATACCTTAGCCGCCCGTTTCTTGAAATCGGTCTTCAGCGGATAGTTGTCTGCAAGGGGATAATTCACTTCAAACAGCGTAGCGTCTATCCGGTTCTTCCGTTTCGCCTCCTTCTCCTTACTGAAAATCGAGTACGAGCCTTCCTTGGTTACCAATACGGTCATGGCATGTCCGTTGCTGCTGTAGTTTGCCCAGCGTCCCACGTTATCAATCGCCGCCGGAATACCTAAGGCACGCATCACGGCTCCCAGCATCACGCAACGCTGAATGCACATCGCCTTTTGCTGGTTGCGCATCGCTACCACATCTACAATGTGCGGGAAGTGCGAGCTGCTGCTCCGTAGCCGTTTCCACACCGTGTCGTGCACCGCTTCAAAAGCTTCTTTTAAGGTCTTTGCATCTTTTACCACCGGAGAAAATTCCTGATACAGGCTGTCCCGCCAGCCCTTCGCCAAGAGTTCCGTCTCGAAACGGTAAGGCAACAGGTAGTTGCAGAAGAGTTCAAAGTCCACTTCCTCTTTCCATGCCGATGCCTGCCATGTCTGAAACGCCTTGTCGATGTCTTCTATCAGGAAATCGGCTTTCACATGGTTCAGGTCTTTCCGGAATACCGGCTTGTCGTTTGCCTTCAAGGCATCCCATGTCTTGTTCATCGCTTCCATTCCCCAGGCAATGTCTTTCCGGCACAACTCCTGCCTGAACGTATCAATCGCCTCGCTCCATACCGATCCGTGTCCCGGCATATTGCCTATCAGAAACATCGCCGCCTCTAATTTCAGCGAGTCGCGTCCCTCGCCGTTCCGGTAATGGTCGATTACCTTCAACAGTTCCAACCGGTTGTCACCTGCCTCGTCCAAGGCTTTCTCTACCGCCGTCTGCTTGCCGCAAGCGTAAAGCAGCACCATACACATACAAATTGCTGTTATTTTCATATTTACGATTTTTCTATTTACTATTTACGATTTAGCCATTTACTATTTACGAATTGCCATTTGTGCATTTGGTCAATACAAACACAGGCGAGCGTTATCTTCTCTATATTGATTTTCTCTGTGTCTCCGTGCCTCTGTGTTCCATTTCTACCATTTACCGTCCGTCATCGAAAATTGTAAATAGTAAATTGTCAAATTGCAAATAACTTTGCCCGATACCAGTTTTGGAACTTCACGGCATAGTCTTTTAGCAACAATTCCCGCTCGGTGAGTTCCATGCTTTCCTTTTCCATTGCCTTGTCACTGTTCGAGAACGCGCCTTTCACCCGCAGGTTGTATTTCCGGTAACAGCTTGCCGCCTCTTCCGTTCTGCCTTCCGCCTCACAGATTCTGCCCAGCAAGAGCCACGGCACCGTATAGCCCGGCTGCTCCGCCACGGCTTTCCGCAAATAGTCTTCCGCCTCGTCAGGTTTTCCCAGATAGTAAGCCAGCGAACCGGCACGGGCGTAAGCGTTTGCCGTCTGTTCCGTTTCAACCAGTCCGCTTGCCAGCCCACCGGTCACCTGTTCCTTAAACAACGAATCCGATGCCAGCATCGCCTGCATCCGCTCCGTATGCAACAGGCGCGGACTTAGTTGCAAAGCGCGGCGCAACAAGCAAACGGTTTCGTTCACCACAGAGGATATAGAGGCACACTGAGGATTTTTTATTATGAATGTCCTCATTTTGCCAAATTGCCTGTAGGGGCGTATCGCATACGCCCGAAAGCGTCCACGTGGATAAGTTGGCGCATCCGGGCGTATGCGATACGCCCCTACATTGGCAAATTGCGGACATTCATTTTTTATTTCTCTGTGAGACTCTGTGTCCGCTGTGGTGAATAACATACAGCCTAATTCGTAAGCAAAGGTTGCGTTGCGCGGATAAGCCTCTGCCAGCCCTTGCAGTTTTCCGATAGCCGAGACAAAGCCGCCCCGCTTGGCTTCCAGCTTCGCCTGCAGGTAAGTGACGTACACATCCGCCCCGTCCTCTTCCCGTGCCAAGTCCTGTTCCGCCCGTGCGGCATATCCTTCCGGCAAGAGGCTGTCCGGTGTAAAAGCTGCTAATACGGCACGGTTGATGACAGCAGGTTTCCGCTCCGAAGCCTCTTCCAATAAAGCCGCGGCTTCCGCATACCGCTTTCCTTCCAACGCTTCCACAGCCTGCGTTGTAATCTCTTTATCTTTCCGTACCCGGTAATTCACGATATTGAATCCGATAATGCAAGCCATTCCGATTGCTAACAGAGGAAAGAAACGCAGATTAGCGCAGATAAACGCGGATTTTTTATCATGAATATCCGCCTTTTCCCTAATTGGCTGTAGGGGCGTATCGCATACGCCCTGAAGACATCCGCATAGATTAGTTAACGCATTCGGGCGTATGCGATACGCCCCTACATGGGATGTTTGCGGATATTCAATTTTTTTATGATTATCCAATCTGCGGAAATCTGCGTGAATCTGTGTTTCCTTATTCAATATTCCTAACAGCACATACAGCAGCACCAGCACCGCTGCGTCTGCAAGAGCAATGCTCATGGTCATTTCCTTCAGCCCTACGGCTATCAGGCAGGCGACAACGATGCAGGAGGTTTCATCCTTCCGGCTCTTCCACCACCGCACGAGGACGGCAATGCACAATCCGCCGTAGAGCACAATGCCTGCCATGCCTTTCTCTACCAGCAGCTGCACCACCGGATTGGGCGCATACGTTGTGTAGGCACGGGTGGTGTCCTCATTCAATGCCTTGTCCATGCTGAGGGTATAGCTTCCGTTCCCCGTACCGGTCCACGGATGCGCCCGCCACACATCGATTGCCTTCCCCGTAGCGTTCACCCTACTCTCGGTACTCTGCCGTTGCGAAGCGGTCTTGTTCATGGCAAGCGTCGTAGCGGTCTCGGCAGGGAAAAGCAGACAGATACCCGCTCCGATGCAGAGGCAGGCGGCAAGCAGCGTTGCCCGCAGCTTTCCCGAGCGCAAGGCGAAGAAGGTCAGCCCCACGCAGACACCCCAGGCAAGGAAAGCCCCGCGCAAGAACGAAAGCAGCAAAGCAACCGATACCGCTATCCAGCACAGCCCGAACCCGATGCGCCAACGGGGCACACGCACATAGCCTACAGCCAGCAGTCCCAAGACCGCTAACCATACACTTGCCCATGCATTGGTGATGTAACCCAACGGACGGAACAGGAAACGGAAAGGATAGGTATCGGCAAACCCTGCCCCCTGCACCGCTCCGGCAAACATGCCGAACGATACGAAAGTCAGCGTCAAGGCGGCTCCCACAGGCAAGAGCAGCAGCTTCAGGAAACCTTCTGCCGATGCGCTCCGTATCAAGAAATAGCAGCACAAGCCGGTCAGCGAAGCTTCCGCAGCCTCTGCTCCCCGATAAGGATGCAGGCAAAAGTCTACGGCATCATACAGGCAGATGCACACCAACGCCACGTCTATGCCCGACCAGCGGAAGTACGGACGCTTCCAGCCCAGTCCTGCCAACAGGCAAACCAAGAGCAAACAGCAAGGGTCGCCAATGCGGAACATCGTCACCGTCACCGTCACCGCCAATATGAGTAATAAGGGAACCATCGTTTGAATTATTTTTTATATTATATATGAACACAGAGGCACAAAGACACAGAGAAATATTTTGAGATGATTGCGGATATTCAAAAAAATGTGTTCTCTGTGCCTCTGTGTCTCTGTGTTCAATTTTTAATTCTCAATTTATAAATCAGTTTATACACCATCATCCCTACCAGTGCCAACAAGACCAATTGCATCCCGATGTTACGCAGCAAGGCGAACGAAGGGGTCATGCCGTTCGAAAGGTACATCACCAGTTGGCTCACCTCTTCGGGGAACGACTGCACGAAGCTCACTAAGAACTTGGGCAGGATGTAGCAGAAATAGTATGCCATAAATACGTTCACCACTACCGAATAAACCAACAAGCCGTAACGCGAAGCACGCTTCACCTGCAACAGGTAAGGCTTGGCTCCCGACGGCTTCCCTCTCCATTTACGGATAAAGTAAGCAATCACTTCTTTCGAGCGGGCACGCAGGTTGGGCACGCCCAAGATGTCCGAAGCCAGCCAATAGCCGTCGAACTTAAAGAAAGGGTTCAGCGTCATCACAAAGCCCAAGTTGAGCGTCAGTATCAGGTAGCGCACAATGTCGTTTCCCGTAGCGTAGAACAGGGCAAGGAGAACTGCCAAGAAATACATCTGGAAATAAACGCCCGCCAAGTTCACTACGCAACGCTGCTTCCTGCCCAGCTTCCATACTTCGGTCACGTCGGTATAAAGCACAGGGAAGTTGAGGTACAGCCCGAAGCCGATACCGCCGTGCCGGATGCCGAACCGCTTGCAAGCGGCAGCATGTCCTAACTCGTGAAACAGCGAAGAGACTACCATAAACGCCAACAGCCCTACTACGGTATAAGCGTTCGCCTTATTAGTAAAGACCAATAAATTATCCGTTGTATAAAAAAAGAAAATATCAGTAGCTAAAGTTATTAACATAAATAATAACATCCATACCTTATTAAACAAGAAATGGAAATAATCCGAGAAACGATCTATTGCTTCTACTGAAAATAACTCACGCTCATACAAAAATGTATGTTTCTGATGATTTACTTCATTCAAAAGTATAGGTTGCAATTGTGTCCCAATAAACGCCTCAACCTGTGCTACAGATACTCGACCTTCTTTTTGCTCTACATACGCAGCTACAGCTTCTGCTTGTGTATCATGTACTTGTAAACAAGTCAACAATTCAGCAACACTTGCCCCAGCCTCGTAATACCTTCCATTACAAGCAAGCAGATAACGATCGTTGGCTGTAGCTGTTGCCAGTTTCTGTAAATGTATTTGTTTATAATTCTCCATACACTAATATCGTTAATGCATTAATCTGCCTTTAATATCGCACTATTGATACTCCGGTCTACGTTGTTCCGCTCCTTGGATGTCTTCTTTCCGAAATCGAAAGTATAAGCCACCTTTATATATCCCGTCTGCTGGTAGACGCGGCTCGTGCGCACCTGATTGTATTGGTAAACGTCCGTATAAAGGTATTCACGGTAATGCGAATGTGCGTTAAACGGATTCGCCGTACCTATCTCCGCCATCCAATTCGAAGCGTTATAACGGAGGGAGAAGCCATACGTGCAAGGTGATTTGGTAATAGCCAAGGACGAATCATCCAAGGTGCGCTCCGTACTCTTTATCCATCCGCGCAAGGTGAAAGACTTGAAATAATAATCCATATCCAGCGAGGCAAAGAAATTATCCGTCTCTACACCGGGGATAGAAGGGTATTCAAACTTCTCGTAACGCAATTTTCCATTGGCACGCAGGTTATCGGAAATACGGCAGGAAGCGGACAACTCGGCTTTCCATTTACGGTACGTAGCGTCCGAACGGAACGTATTCACCAATTTATCCCCTTCTATGAAATAAGCGGAACGGATATTATGTTTCAAGATGGTACTCCATAAATTCAGTTTCAAATTAACCGGATGAAGTTTCGCGTTGTAAGTGAAGAAGAACTCCTGAATGACCGGATTGTCCAAGTAAGGATTGCCCCGCTTGATTTGAAGGAAGTCCACCGTCTGATCCATGTCGTTCATCGAACTGATATCGGGCTGATTGTTTCCCATGGCAAAGCCTCCCAAGAACTGATGATTCTTATTCGGCTGGTACCGAATCCATGAATTGGTGCGGAAAGTCCAATAGCGTTGCAAGGCTTGCGAATGCAAGCGGTAGTTCAGAAGAGATACACCGGGATAGAGCAAGAACGTCCATTTATCGTTCATCAGATGCTGCATATAGCTCAAATAAACGATTGTTTCCCCTCTCCATAAATGTTGCCAAGAGTCGTAATCTCCCGTATAAGTGGAAGACGTAATGTGATGATCGTGCATAATGCTGGCTCCCAGTGTGCTGTTCTTCAGATTGATGCCATACACGCCCAATAAGTTGAACGAATAATAGTCTTCATCCACATGCGTTTTCGAAAGCCGTTCATCTTCCGCATAGTTCCGTTGATACGTGTTATCCGAATAGCTTCCCATAGCACGTACATGGATGCGTTGCGCTTTTGTAGGATAGAAAAGCCCGTCCAGGCAAAGGGAAGGCTTCAGGC
>ULRZ01029174.1_pt1 | contig 20035 bp, 12 predicted proteins | sample 1955861 | NCBI WGS metagenome assembly ULRZ01 (sample SAMEA4835694, study PRJEB28245) | human gut metagenome | biome: gut microbiome; material: fecal sample | place: Denmark | collected 2008 | reverse complement strand
CCAAATCATCGCACGATAAATTCAAAACAGCTTCTAAAAGCGTAATTCGTTTTTGCTATTTGTTAAAAACTAACTAATACCCTGTTATGAAAAATAAGGCTTTATTCTTTTCCTTGGTCTGTGCGGTTTTCGTGTCGTGCGGCCAATCTTCTCAGCCCGTTTATCAGGTGCCGGTTTCCGAGGCCGACGAACCGATGATGAAAGGGAAGTTCGAACCCACGTGGGAGTCGCTGAAAAACTACGAGGTGCCGGAATGGTACCGTAACGCAAAGTTCGGCATTTGGGCGCATTGGGGACCGCAGTGTGTGGAAGGTACAGGCGACTGGATGGCACGCAAATTGTATATGGAAGGCTCAGAGGTGTATCGCTATCATGTGGAACATTACGGGCATCCTTCGGAGGTAGGTTTCAAGGATATCATTCCGTTGTTCAAGGCTGAACATTGGAATCCGGATTCACTGGTGGCTTTCTACAAGAAAATAGGCGCGCAATATTTCTTTGCCTTAGGCAATCATCATGATAATTTCGACCTTTGGGACAGTAAGTACCAGCCTTGGAATTCCGTGAATATGGGACCGAAACGTGATGTGCTGGCAGAGTGGGAGAAAGCGGCCCGCAAATACGGCCTTCCATTTGGTGTCAGCCTGCATGCCGACCATGCGTGGACATGGTATGAGACCGCTCAACGCCACGACACAATCGGTCCGAAGAAAGGCATCCCTTACGATGGGAAGCTGACCAAAGCAGACGGGAAAAGCAAATGGTGGGAAGGATATGACCCGCAGGACTTGTATGCCCAAAATCATCCGTTGAGTGAAAACAGTTGGGACAACGGTATGATTCACCGCCAATGGGCATGGGGAGAAGGAGCCTGCATGCCGACGCAGGAGTATGTAACCAACTTCTATAACCGTACATTGGACGTTATCAACCGCTACAATCCGGATATCTTGTATTTTGACGTGACGGTGCTTCCGTTCTATCCCATCAGCGATGCCGGATTGAAGATTGCCGCCCACCTTTATAATCATAGCATGGCTACGCATGACGGCAAACTGGAAGCGGTGCTTACCGGTAAGATATTGGACGAAGAACAGCGCAAGGCTTTGGTGTGGGATGTGGAGCGTGGTGCTCCCAACGAAATTATAGCTGATAAGTGGCAGACGTGCACTTGCCTGGGCGGTTGGCATTACGACCAGTCGGTTTATGACAACAACCGTTATAAGTCGGCGGCTGATGTCGTGAAGTTGCTGGTGGATGTGGTGAGCAAGAACGGCAATCTGTTGCTGAGCGTACCTCTGCGTTCTGATGGGACTTTTGACGAGAAGGAAGCGAAAATCCTGACCGAATTTGGCGAGTGGATGAATACGAATAAGGAGTCCATTTATGATACTCATCCGTGGAAAGTGTTTGGCGAAGGTCCGATAGCCAATTCGGATATCGCTATCAATGCCCAAGGATTCAATGAAGGCTCTTATACAAATACTACTGCTCAGGAGATACGTTTCACGCAGAAAGGAGATGATTTGTATGTGACGGCGCTGGCATGGCCGGAAGATAGGAGGGTGCTTGTGAAGTCGCTTGCGCAAGGGAATGAGCTATATCCTGGGGAGATCAAAGACGTGGAATTGCTTGGCTACGGAAAAGTCGGCTTCGAACGTACGGTTGAGGGACTCGTAATTGAACTTCCGGATAAACAGCTGAATAAAATAGCTCCGGTTTTCAAGGTAAGGTAACGGTTTGTTTTTGTCATTTGTAAATTTAAGGAAGAATGAAAAGATTACTTGCGATAGGTTTGTTGGTCGGGGCATTGGGTGCTCCGCTGCATGCACAAGTCACCGAGCGTGTCCGCCCGGCAGAATGGGAACAGTTAGTGCCCGGCGCACGTTTCATGGATCGTTTTTTGCCTATGCCCGATGGGGTGAAAGGGCAAGGTGTTTGGGGAGCGGACAGTGTGCAGGGACGTTATGTAGACAATGGCATCGAATTGCCCGATGTCTCCTTCTGGGGCGGCAATATCTTGCAAACCGCCGACGGGAAATATCACTTGTATGTATGCGGATGGCCCGAGCGCTCGCCCAAAGGGCACATGTTCTGGGGAAATTCGACCGTATTCCATGCCGTAAGCGATGAGTTGTCCGGACCCTACCGGATACAGAACTCCATCGGTAAGGGGCATAATCCGGAAGCTTTCCGTCTGGCGGACGGACGGGTGGTGGTATATGTGATTGACGGGTATTACATAGCCGATAAGGAAGACAGCCCAGTGTGGATGTATCAGAAGTTTGATTTCGATGCGCGTGACCGGAAGATTATCGAAGGGCTTTCCAATCTCACGTTTGCCCGCCGTCCTGACGGTTCCTATTTGATGGTATGCCGGGGAGGAGGCGTATGGATTAGCCGTGACGGTTTGTCCGCTTACCGGCAATTGACGGACAAGCGGGTGTATCCGGACGTGGAAGGGCGTTTCGAAGATCCGGTCGTATGGCGGGATAGTCTGCAATATCACCTGATTGTGAACGATTGGTTAGGTCGCATTGCTTTTTACCAGCGTTCGAAAGACGGGTTGCATTGGGTGACCGAACAGGGAGAGGCGTATGTGCCCGGCGTTTCCCGGCACCGTGACGGGGAAGTGGAGTATTGGTTTAAGTACGAGCGTCCGAAGGTATTTCAAGACAAGGAAGGCCGTGCCGTGCAGATGAATTTTGCGGTGATTGACACCTTGAAGTGGGAAGACTTGCCGGGAGACCGCCATTCATCGAAAAACATTTGCATCCCGCTGAATAAAGGGCTGTTGCTCTCGGTGTTGAACGAAGAGCCGATAACGCCCGCAACCAAGCGGATAGAAGTACGCATCCAGGCAGAACCGGGCTTTTCTCCGCAGACGGATGTGGATGTGGAATCATTGCGTTTCGGCTCATACAATGAAGTTAATTTCGGCAAAGGGTGTAAGCCTGTGAAGACCCGGAAGGAGGGAGAGGATTTGATTGTGGTGTTCAACGGGAAAGGAAGCGGCATTACGGCGGATGAGTTTGCGCCGAAACTGATAGGGCGTGATGTGAACGGAAATCTGCTCTACGGTTATGCGCGTTTGCCTTACGTGGACTATGCGCCGGCTTTGCTTTCCGCCCGTCGTCCGGTATACGATAAGCGGCAACATGTGTGGAAGGTACAGGTAGAGAATTTCGGTCTGTCGTCTTCTCAACCGGCTGAGGTGGAAATCCGTTCGGCAGACATATCTTTGGCGAAAGGAGAAGTTCCCGCTCTCGCTCCTTATGGGAAAACGGAACTGACATTGCCTTCCGTTGAGGCTTTGACCGCTGATACTATAGCGTGCGAAGTGATTATCCGCAGCGGTAGGGTAGAACAGGAAAGGGTGAGGTTTGAATGATGATTCACCACAGAGGACACAGCGTATCACGGAGGAAAAATTTAATATGAGTGTCCTCATTTTGCCCAATTGCCTGTAGGGGCGTATCGCATACGCCCGAAAGCGTCCACGTGGATAAGTTGGTGCATCTGGGCGTATGCGATACGCCCCTACAGGGGTTGTTTGTGGAATTAAATTAAAAAAACTCTGTGTGCCTCTGTGTCCTCTGTGGTGAAATGTCGAGATAGTTTATCTGATTAGCCAAAGTTCCGGATTCAGCTTGGCGGTTTCCTTGCGGAGCTGGAAGTGGAGGACGGTATTGCCCGTGGCGTCGGTATGCACTTGCCCGATGACGTCTTTCGTTTTCAAGACGCTTCCTTTCTTGACAAGGACCGAACTCAGGTTGCAATATACCGAAATGTAGCTTCCGTGGCGCACCAAGACGTTTGCCAAGCCGTTGTATTGGAAAATGGCGGAAACTTCTCCGTCGAAAATGACGCGGGCCTGTGCGCCTTCTTTCCCTTTTATGTCGATGCCTTTGTTGTCCAGGCGGACGTTGCGCAAGCCTTTCACCTGATATTTCCCGTAATGCCCTACAATGGCGTATGCTCCTGTAATCGGCATGGGAAGCTTTCCTTTGTTCTTTTCGAATACATCCGACAGGCGCCGGTCTTCGTTGTCCGTCTTATATACTTCGACTTTCGACTCAGGGGCTTCCGCTTTCTTGTTTTCGGCAAGTGTTTCCTTTTGCGCTTCTTTCCGTTTGCGTGCCGCTTCGATTTCCATTTCAATCAAACGGTCTATTTCCGCGTTCAGGCGATTGGCGGAACGGCGTTTCTCCTTGATTTCGTGCTGGATTTCCCATTGTTTCTTTTGCAGGGCAGAAAGCAATTCCTTGCGTTCCTTTTCCTGTGCTTCCAGTTTCAGCTTCTCGGCTTCCCCTTGCTTCAGCATGTTTTCTTTCGCGTTCCGGCTGGCGAGCAGGCTTTTTTGCTTTTCGGATACTTGATATTGCTTCCGCTGCACTTCTTTTCCTTGCCTTCTTTGGTAATCGGCATATTCCCGCACATAACGCATGCGCCGGTACATCTGGCTCAGGTTATCTGCCGAAAAGATAAACATCAGCTTCTCCTGGACAGACTTGTTCTTATACATGTACATCACCGATTTCTCGTATTTCTTTTTCTTTTCGGCAAGCTCACGTTCCAGTGTGTTCAGTTCTGTTTTCAGCCGGCTTATTTCTTCCTGAATGACCTGCACGTCTTTTTCAATGGTTTCGATGTATTGTTTCCGGTCTGTTATCTGTCCCGACAAGACCGCCAAATTGTCCAGCTGGCTTTTTACGTCTTGTTTGGTAGATTGCAACAGGCTTTCCGAGTCGGATATCTGTTTTTGCAAGGCGGCATGCTGCTTCTCCAGTTCCCGGATTTTCTTCGTGCTTTGCGCGCAAAGAGAAACCGAAACCAGTACCGTCAACACTATGCCTATCATCCGTTTCATTCGTTCTGCAACATTTTCAATAAATCTTCCACTTCTACACGCGTATATTTAGCCGGTATCTCCGTACGGGCTTTCCAGTCGCCGCCTACGCTCAGCCGCGAAAAATCCATGTTCAGTGCCAAAGGCTTGCTTGTGCCTTCGATGGAAAGCCGCATCTTTTCCGGGAAAAAACGTTGTTCTATTTGCCGGAACGCATCGTATTTCCATTGCAAGGCGTATGGAGTGCCCGATACGCCTATCCGGCTTTCCTGCAGCCAGCCTTGCTCGGCGGATGTGAAAAAACGGTAAGTCAACCGATGTGTTCCTTCGGTTTCCAGCATCGCACGCTTCCCCTCCAACGAAAGGCGGAAACGGCTTGCGTCGTTCAAGTCCACTTGCGCTTTGTCCGGCACGAACAGTTCATTCAGGAACAAAGACTGAAGCACCGCAAAGCTCAGGTCTGTACGTGCCCAGCGGTTTATCTCTTCGAACGGAACCTGTATGTAACGCTTGTTCAACCGGTCGAGCGCCACCAAGCCGTCGGGCGAGATTTCTATCCGGGCAACTTCGATGCCTAAGAAGGGAGCTACGGACAATTGGATGGATTCTCCCCGCTTCAGGCGCAGCGTCGCGTTTACTTCGGCATGTTTCCCGTTGCCCAGCGACAGGTCTAAAGCCACCTTCCCGCTCAGGCTTTGCCATGCGGGAACCTGTTCGATTACCTTTTCTATATAGGCTTCTCCGGTCAGCCCTCCAATCATCGGTGCCTTGGCGGCTTTGCGCGAAGAAGAACACGATGCCGTGAGAAGCACGATGAGTATAATGTACAAGTATTTCACTTTTCCAGCCATCATTCTATGTATTTTTTCAACTTAATCTTCTGTTTCAGCCGCTTGATTTCTTCTTCCGTAGGCGGAGTTTCGCCTTCTTCCGTTTCCTTCATGGCATCGGCTTTTTCCCAGTATGCCAGTGCCTTGTCTTTCTCGCCCAACATATAATAGATGTCACCACAATGCTCTACGATGACCCGGCTCTTGTCTCCTCCGTTCCGCAAGGCTTGCTCGATGTAAATGCGTGCCTCCGTATACCGGCCTTTCTCGAAAAGAATCCAGGCATACGTGTCCAGGTATGTTTTGTTTTCCGGTTCCGCCTTTACCGTGCGGTAGCTCATCTCTTCGGCTTTATCCAGTTGCTTCTTGTCGATGGAAAGGAAATACGCGTAATTGTTCAGCGTCCCGATGTTGTCCGGGTTATAAACCAGCGAAGAGTCGTATGCCGCATAAGATTCCTCTGGCCTTCCTTTCTGATGATAGATGTCTCCCAGTATGGCATAAAAATCGGAAGCTATCTGCTTGTCGCTCTTCTCGTTTATCTGCCTTACTCCGCGGGTGAATACTTCCAGCGCCTTGTCGGTTTCTTCTTTCTGGTAATGGGCGATGCCGCAATAATAATAAAACTCCAGTGCGTCCGGATGATATTCTAAGGCAGAGGTGGCAATCTGTATCACCTTGTCCAAGTCATTGTCTTGTATCGCATAACTCAACAATTGCAGGTAGGCGGGCTTGTTTTCGGGGTCTAAGGAAAGCACTTGCTCCAATACCGGAACCGATTCTTCCTTCATGTTCTTGGTAATCATGTATTGGGCGCACAGCATCGCCAAGTCCGCGTTCTGTTGGGGACGTGCCAGGATACGTTTGAACAATGCCACGATTTGCGTGCTGTCTTTCGTGGTTTGTTCCGATTGCAGGATATTCTGGCGCATAAGCTCCATTTTCGTGTCCGACAAGACATTGTCGTTCATCAGAATCGTGTCCAGCTGGAGTTGGTACAGGCTGTCCTGACCTGTTTTCTGGTAATACGAAGCCATGGAGAGCACCGCCGGAGCGTAATGGGGTTCCTCCTTTAATATATGCTGGTAAGTGGCTAATGCTTCCGGATACTTCCCGTTGTTCAGATACACATCGCCTAAGATGTTCTGATAGCGCAAGTCGTAGGGATATTCTTTCGAGAGGTTTTCTATTTCGATAAAGGCACTGTCTTGCTTGCCCATCAGCAGGTACATCCGGAATTTCTCCATGCTGATTTGTTCCGACTTTCCATCCAGTTCTTCCAACCGGTTTAAGGCTGCAATGACGTTTTGATAGCTTTGAGTCCGGTTGTACAAGTCGACCAATGACATTAAAGGCTCCAGCCGGGAAGGGAACTGCTCCGCCATGTTTTCGTAAACGGAAATGGCTTTCGGCATGTTCCGCTTTTGCTCATAATAAGAAGCCAGCGTTTGCTTGTACCAGAAATTAGACTCGTCCGAGCGGATGGCTTGCTTTAACATTTCTTCTCCTTTCGCTTCCTGTCCCAGATACATATAGAATTGAGAAATCTCATACAAAGCGGCTCCTGAAGCCGGATTGATATTCAGACAGTGTTTATAAAGTTCGTAAGCGGCATCGTATTCCCCTTTTTCTTTCATCCGCACGGCTTCCAGGAAAAAATAATCAAACTTCCGGCGTTGCTCGAAACTTAAAGACACCTGTCCCGGTTCTGTCTTAACCGGTTTTTCTTTTGCTTGTTTTTTGGTTGTCCCACATGCCGCGAGTGTCAGAAGCATTCCAACCGTAAATATATAAAATAGCTTTTTCATGTATCTCCGTTTTTATTGTCAAGTATATAAGTCCGCTCACGCATATATAAGTATAGTATGGTGCATTGAGTAGGCAAAGGTAACCAAATGTTTCCTTGGTTACGATGCTTTTCGTGTTAAATATCTCCTAAAAACGGAAAGAACTAAAATTTCCACATCTTTGAACAGAAAATACCATTGTAGTTGTAATGAAATTTAATACATTTGCAAAAAAATATAAATAGATATTATGGGAAACAATCCGTTACCCTTACATTTATTAACTATAAAAACGAACTTATGGAGTTTAAAAAGAAGTTTGCTAAAAAGGCATGGACTGTTCTATTGATGAGCATGCTGTGTGTTGTATCTTTCGCGCAAACCCGCCAAGTGACCGGTACGGTAGTAGACGGAACAGGTGAAGCGGTAATTGGTGCGAATGTGTCGGAAGTGGGAACTACGAATGGGGTGATTACCGATCTTGACGGACGGTTTATCCTTACCGTGCAGCCCAATGCGGAAATTCAGATATCCTTTATCGGGTATCAGACTCAAACCATTAAAGTCGGTAATCAGACCGATATTCATGTAACATTGAAAGACGATACAGAAGTCCTGGACGAAGTCGTCGTAATCGGTTATCAGACAGTAAAGCGTAGAGATTTGACCGGTTCGGTAGCTTCTGTACGAGGTAAGGATGTCGTAGCTACACCTGTATCCAACGTAGCACAAGCCTTACAAGGGAAATTGCCTGGCGTGAATGTCGTGTCGCAAGACGGTCGTCCGAATGCCGAAGTGTCTATCCGTATCCGTGGTGGTGGCTCTATCTCGCAAAGCAATGAACCGCTGGTGCTTATTGACGGTGTGTCTGGTTCGTTAAGCGACATTCCCGCTGACCAGATCGAAAGCATTGACGTATTGAAAGACGCGTCTTCTACCGCTATTTATGGTGCACGTGGTGCCAATGGTGTGATTCTTGTCACCACAAAAGGTGCAAAAGAAGGAAAGGTTATGGTTTCGTATAACGGATATGCGAAATTCAATACGCCCACCAAGTACCTCGAAGCATTGAACCCGTATGACTATGTAGCTTATACATGGGGGCACGTTGCCGCACAGGGAGATGCTTACCGTGAACCGTTTGAAAAAGTGTATGGCATTGGTCAATATGGCGATATTAACGCTTACAAGAGCGTGCCGATGACGGATTTGCAACGCGAGGTGTACAACAGTTCGTTCTCGCACAATCACGACCTTACCGTTACCGGTGGTACAGAAAACACCAAGATTTTGTTCTCTATGAACTATACGGACGAACAAGGAATGAAAGTGAATTCTTATTCCAAACGTTCCAGCGTTTCATTAAAGTTAAACCAGAAAATCCGCAAGAATCTTGACTTTGCCCTTGACTTGCGTTACACAGACACTGGCAATATGGGTGATGAAGGTACTACTAGTGGGTCCGGCTCATTGCTGTCTTCTTCCTATCGTTTCCGTCCGATTGCTACCAATGATTTATTGGGAGATGTAGACGCCTTGCGTGAAGGCAACATGGAACATTATGGTAAATTCAGCCAATGGGACGTTTATAGTCCGTTGAGTCGTATGAAAGATTTCGAACCATTGGAGAAATCGCAAGCATTGCGTGCAACCGCATCGCTGAACTGGCAAATCATTAAGGGCTTGACTTATCATACGGATTTGACTATGAGTCGCGGATGGAAACAAACTGAGAAATGGGGTGGTGCCATTTACAATAATTATATAGACGATGTGACTGGTGAAAAACTGTATGCCGGCGATGTGGAAGACTTTATCAAGTCTGATAGCTGGAACATGCGCTGGACTAATACGTTGAACTATGACCTTGAAATCAACAAAAAACAGCGTTTGAATATCCTGTTGGGACATGAAGTTACCAATTCCGGAGGTACGGAAATGCGTATTCAGGCAGACCACTTCCCGGCCAATTTTACAAAGGAGAATGCGTTTGCAATGGTAAACCAATACGATAAGGACGCTTCGTTGAGTACTAATTTCTCATCGAAAATCAGTACGCCAAGCCGCATCCTTTCATTCTTCGCTCGTGCGAACTACAATTTACTCGATCGTTATTTGCTGACTGTAACATTCCGTGCCGATGGTTCTTCAAAGTTTGCTCCCAGCCATCGTTGGGGGTATTTCCCTGCAGCCGCCCTCGGATGGAGAATCTCTGAAGAAGAATTCATGAAAGACATCAATTGGTTAGACAACTTAAAACTGCGTTTGTCTTACGGTACGGTAGGTAATGACGGTATCGACTCTGATTTGTGGTCACAAAGCTGGACTTCGGAAACCGACCAACGCTGGCAATATGGCATGAACAATGCTTACCTTGGCTCATATGATATGACCTCGGAAGAAATGGCGAACGATGAATTGAAATGGGAAACTACCATTACCCGCAACTTAGGTATTGATTTCGGTGTATTGAAGAACCGCTTATGGGGTTCTATTGATTTGTATTGGAATACGACCAAAGACTTGTTGATGAATACTCCGTTGCCGGGCATTACAGGGTTTACTTCTACTTACAAGAATGTAGGGCAGACCAGTAACAAAGGTCTTGAACTTTCATTGGGAGGAGTCATCTTCCAGAACAAGGATTGGAGTATCACCGCTTCAGCCAATATCAATTTCAACAAGAACAATGTAGACGAACTGGCTGAAGGCATCACCGGTATCTACGGAACGGCATGGGTAATGCAAAACAATCCGAACAACGACTATATCCTTATGGAAGGTGAACCTGTCGGATTGGTACGAGGTCTTGTGTATGATGGTTTCTATACGACCAGTGACTTTACTTACAACAATGGCATGTATACGTTGAAAGAAGGAGTTGACGATTTGAGTCCTACCATAATTTCACAATTCCATGGGGTTCAAGACGGCGTTGACCGTCCTTCAGGACAAGTCGCTTATCCAGGTATGCCCAAGTTCCGTGATATGGACGGGAACCATGTAATCGACCAGGAAGATTACCGCGTGATTGGTGATATGAATCCTGTGCATACCGGTGGTTTCAATATCAATGCTGTATACAAAGACTTCGATTTAGGCATGTACTTCAATTGGAGCTATGGCAACGAGATTTACAATGTCAATAAATTAGCATCTCTCTATGGCGGCAAGGAAGCTGGCGCATACGAAAACAAATTAGCGATTGTAAATGATTCGTATAGAATTTATGATATTCGCGATGGTCAATTAGTTCGTGTAACAGACCCTTCAGAATTAGTAGCATTGAATGCTAACGCTTCTTTGCCCTTAGGTTATAACGAGACAGGTATTGTTTCCACCTTGGGTATCGAAGACGGCTCTTATTTACGTTTGGGTACGTTGACATTGGGATACACTTTCCCAAAGAATCTGATTAGTAAGGCTGGCATCAGTAACCTGCGTATTTACGGTAGTATCTATAACGTATTCACCATTACAGGCTATTCTGGTCTTGACCCGGAAGTAAATTCAAACTCTAACCTGAATCACGCTGTTTATCCGACTCCGGGCTTGGATTGGGGTACTTATCCGCGCGCACGTTCATTTGTAGTGGGTGTTAATTTAAGTTTCTAAACCATCAATTAAGAACTATACGTATGAAAAAGATATTTCAATCTATTTTTGCACTGGCTTTAGGTATGAGTTTTGCACAGTGCAGCGATTACTTGGAGGTTTCGTCTCCATCGAACACCGATGATGCGTTTGTAACCTCCAATCCGACTGAAACATTCAAAGCCTTGTCGTGGGCATATGCTGAATATCGTGGCAATGCGGCTGCGGGAGGAAACTACAATTATGGGGATCCATGTGGCTCGGATGTAGAATACTATCCGGAATCAAATTCAGCCAATAACATCATTGCTATGTTGCTGCCAGAAATTGAAGTGATTACAGCCAAGCAGACACAGTTCAACAGTCTATATAAATCGTTGTCACGTGCGGCTCGTGTGGCGGAAATCATTGCTGCCAAACCGGAATACCAAAATGATTTGGCATCAGGTGAAGTGACCGACTGGACACAACTCTACGGTGAAGCCATCACCATGCGTGCCTTCTTCTATTTTGAACTGACACGTCACTTCGGCGATGTGCCTTACGGCATAGAAAACACGACCGCCGAAGAATATACATTGACATCCCGTTTCACTATCTTCGACAACCTTATCGAAGACTTGAAACGTGTAGAAGGACAGATGTGGGACTTGGGAAGCGGCTCTATCAGCAATCCGGAACGCATCTCCCGCACGTATGCAAACGCACTGATTGGTGAAATCGCCCTCTATGCTGGCGGTTGGCAAACCATCCGTACGGATGTAGAAGGATTGTATGGCGATGTACAGTTTGAAACTCAAGGTACAGAATCCAACGGTTGTGTCTATGCGCGCCGTACCGATTACCTGGATTACTATCGCATTGCCGAAGAATATTTCGACCATGCGTTAGGCGATCACAAGGGGACTTCTGCATTGATTACTTCAGACAGCAGAGGATATGCAAATAATCCATTCCAGCTGTATTACCAAGCCTTTGCAGATAAGACATACAGCAGCGAATCTATCTTCGAAATCGGTAATGTCATTCCTCAGCCGGGTGAGTTGACTTATAGTCAAGGACGTCCTTCCAATGGTGGTGGCAACAATGCCGCTCCTTGTAAAGCCTTTGGAGCAATCCGTATCATTCCGACATTCTACTATACAGGATTTGAAGACGGAGACAAGCGTCGCGATGTCAGTATGACCGTTACCGGAAGTAACGGTGATGGTAATGAAGCGATTCTTTCATTCCAGCCGGGAAGTAAATTGTTAGGAGGTATTTCGAACAATAAATGGGACGAAAACCGTATGCCGATGCCTTATTATCAAGCGCAACGTAACGCAGGTTATAATTATCCCATTTTAGGTGTTGCCAACTTGATTCTGATGCAGGCTGAAGTAAAAGCGATGTTGGGCAAAGATGCGGACGCGCTTAGTCTGGTAAATCAAATACGCCGCCGTGCCTTTGGAGATAATAACCATGACTTGAATAGTTCTGGCGAACAATTGTTGGATGATATTTGGACTGAACGTAAACGTGAATTGATTGCTTCGGGTGATATCCGTTGGGATATGATTCGTTCGGGCAAGTTTGCAGAGAGAGCATTAAAGGTACGTCAGGAAATGAAAGAGATGATAGCTGGTCTTGAAGCAAACGGTTATTACACATTCGCAAATGGCAAGACCATACCTAATTATATTTGGACTAAATTGGTGGAAAGAGAAGAAACCTTGACGTATGATGCCGACCCGAATGACCCGACTAATTTCCCTGGTTGGAGAGGACAGTTTGACTATTCGACAATTGCGGACTTGAATGGGAAAGTGATAGGTACTGCACATAACCTGGCTATTCAAGGTTTGTTTGAATACATTGATCCGGAAGGTCCTGAAGCCAAAGCATTGGAAGCGGACGGTTATAAAAAGGTAGATTGGGGTATAACAATCGTACAATATAAGGATGATATCTATGACCGCAATATCTTGTCTGGTATCGGTGATGGAACAACCGCTCCACGCTATTATCATCCGATACCTTTCGAAGTATTGAATCAATCAAAAGGAAACGTAACAAACGGTTATGGATTGCCGCAGCAATAATCCTCTTGGATTCATTTACTGATATATAATTGAGAAAAGGAAGAAGATGGTGTCGTAAGACAATCTTCTTCCTTTTTTATTCCATCAAGGCATAACTCTTATTCTAAAAGAATGCATAGTCGGGCAGGTTGTATGATTTATATAAATGCAATATAACTGCTACACCTATACGATTACTAATCGTACAGGTGAACGATTACTAATTGTCATCGAGTACGATTACTAATCGTCACGCGAAGCCGGTTATATCATTCTGCAACGGGTTTCAGATTAGTCTATAAAGAAGAGCATAAGATGTTCCTATTTCTCTCTGTATTCTTGTGAAATCTTACTCTCGGCAATGAATGTCTTACCATAAAATAAGAACCTTATTGGGGAGTGTCAAGTGAAAAATTAGCAACTCATTTTGTTCCCGTATGCCCGAAGCCGCCTTCACCGCGTTCGGTTTCGTCCAATACTTCCACTTCTTGCCACTCGGCCTGCTCATAGCGTGCTATCACCATTTGGGCGATGCGCTCTCCGTCTTCTACCGTAAAGTCTTCGGTAGAGAGGTTGACCAGGATGACCCCGATTTCTCCCCGATAGTCGGCATCAATCGTGCCCGGAGTGTTCAGCAGGGTAATCCCTTTCTTCAGCGCCAATCCGCTGCGCGGACGTATCTGCGCCTCGTATCCTTCGGGCAAAGCGATATACAGCCCCGTAGGTACCAGACGGCGTTGCAGGGGTTTCAACACGATAGGCTCGTCCAGGTTGGCACGCAAATCCATCCCTGCCGAAAAAGAAGTGGCATAGCCCGGAAGCGCGTGCTTCGACTTATTGATAATCTGTATCTTCATTGTAAGTTTTTAAGTTTTTAGTAGAGACGTCACATTGTGGCGTCTCTGAATACATCCGCAATATATTTACATACAAAAGCATATAGTATCCTTTCGGTCGGGGGAGACGCCACAATGTGACGTCTCTACTACATGCCGTATCTTCGCAAACCAATTTTGTTTTACTATAAATTCATCTGCGAAAATACATATTTCGTAGGATTTATGCATGCGTTTACCATTTTTTATCGAAACTTTTATACATTTGCATGTCTGTTTTTTTATCTGAGAACAAGAAAATATGATGAACTGGAACCAATTGATATCAAATAAGCGCTTCGGGCTGGAAGCCTTGCACGAAGTGCGGAAAGAAGACCGGACGGAATTCCAGCGCGATTACGACCGCTTGATTTTCTCTTCTCCGTTCCGCCGCCTCCAGAACAAGACGCAGGTGTTTCCGCTTCCCGGAAGCATATTCGTGCACAACCGTCTGACGCATAGCCTGGAAGTGTCGTGCGTGGGACGCTCTTTGGGGAATGATGCCGCACGCCTGCTCCTGCAGAAGCATCCCAGGCTTGCTGGCTCTCACCTGTCCGAAATCGGAGCCATTGTATCTGCCGCCTGCCTGGCGCACGACATGGGGAACCCTCCTTTCGGGCATTCGGGCGAAAAGGCAATCGGCACCTATTTCTCGGAAGGCAAAGGGCAGGCATTAAAATCCCTGCTAAGCCCTGCCGAATGGGAAGACCTGACCCACTTCGAAGGCAATGCCAACGCCTTCCGGCTTCTGACACACCAGTTCAGGGGAAGGCGTCCGGGCGGATTCGTGCTGACCTACTCCACGCTGGCATCCATCGTGAAATACCCTTTCTCGTCCCAACTGGCGGGAGGCAAGCAGAAGTTCGGCTTCTTCCTGAGCGAGCAGGACGATTACGAACGGATAGCCCGGGAGCTGGGCATTATCCGCTTGAGCGGGGAAGGAGAGCCGGTGCGCTATGCGCGCCACCCGTTGGTCTATCTGGTAGAAGCCGCCGATGATATCTGTTACCAGATGATGGACATCGAAGACGCGCATAAGCTGAAAATCCTCACCTCGCAAGAGACGAAAGAACTCTACGCTTGTTTCTTCCCCGAAGAACGCCTGGAGCGCATCCGTAAGATTTGCCGGCTGGTGACCGACACCAACGAGCAAATAGCCTACCTGCGCTCTTCCGCCATCGGTGTGCTCACCAAGGCCTGTGTGGAAACGTTTGTAGAGCACGAAGAGGAAATCCTTTCGGGCACCTTCCAAGGCCCGCTCATCAAGCAGATAGCCCAGCCCGTCAGGGACGCTTACCGGAAATGCTCGGATACGGCATTCGCTAAAATCTATTGCGCCAAGGATGTGCTCGACATCGAGCTGGCGGGTTATCAGGTCATAACCACTCTGGTCGACCTGATGATAGAAGCCGTCCGCTATCCGCATAAAGCCTATTCCCAGCTCCTGATAAACCGTGTGTCGCACCAATACGATATGCAGGCCCCTACGCTTTACGGCAAGATACAGGCGGTGCTGGACTATATCTCCGGCATGACCGATGTCTATGCCCTGGACTTGTACCGCAAGATAAACGGGAACAGCCTTCCGGCGGTATAGTCCGGAGCGTATAGCTGCAGCGGGCTTTTCAAATAGATGAAAGGCTGGATGCGGCTATATGCAATGCGGCACGCAACTATATGCGTCACGGAACCGGGCTTATACAATCTTGCATATCCTATTGAATAATTTGGATTTTTTTCTTATCTTTGCAAAGTTTTACACAGGTATTACATAAACCTTTGTTATGAGAAAAAGTCCTATACTGCTTGTCGCGTTGATATACTGTATCTTCTTCCCGCATTCCGCCTATGGAGATATCGGGCAAAGGGATGAGTTTCAACAATTGTATTCATGTCATTCCTTGAGTGTTGGCGAAGGCTTGGGAAACAGTCAGGTCACTTCAATTTTGGAAGATGAAAACGGATTTATCTGGATAGGCACTCGGGCGGGTGTAGACCGTTTCAACGGGAAAACGGTAAAGCAATATTCTTTATACGAAAACGACATCATAGCCGAAGGACGGTTGCAATTTTATATTTTACAAGATGCGAAAGGGAACATTTGGGCATGTGCTTCATCGGGGAAAATCTATCAGTACAATACACTTTTCGATTGTTTCGAATTACAAGCCGACTTAGCGAAATTATCCGGCAAATACCTTTTTATCAACCACGTGTACATAGACGGGCAAGGGACATTCTGGATATCAGAATCGCTCGCGTTATACAGGTATAACGCTAAAGAAGGAATCGCGACTATCTTAGAAGGCATCCAAACCAACTCGGCTTTGGAATACAAAGGAAACATCTATGCGGCCACCATTAAGGGCGTGTACAAATACGACCTTTCCACCAAAGAGATACAACTCTTGTTCGCCGGACCTCACGTTTTGACCCTTTATTTAGACCGACAAGACTTATCGATTGGGCAACAAAGGGCATTGCTTTTGATAGGCACGTTCGATGCAGGCATATACGTGTACGATTTGAACCGCTCAGTTTTACGGCACACTCAAGCCATAGCCTCCCTTCCGCACTATCCGTGCCGGTCGATTATCGAATATGCGGACTCCACCCTGCTGGTCGGCTTCGACGGGAAAGGCGTCTACCAAGTGAACCGGAACGGGAGGGAAGTGCGGCATGTATTGTATTCGGAGCAACCCCGTGGCTTGTTGGAAGACAACGGAGTTTATTGCATCTATAATGACCGTGCGGGCAATCTGTGGATTGGGACTTATGGCTCGGGCGTTCATTATTTCGTCCCGAAAAGATTCCCTTATCAGCATGTCTGCCATGTCGAAAATAATCCGAATTCCTTATGCAACAATAATGTGAACCGGATATTGGAGGACGAAGAAGGAAACCTTTGGTTTGCGACCAATAGCGGTATAAGCGTCCTTAAAAAGAGAACGGGGAAATGGCACCGTTTCTTCGAAGGGCAAATATTCCTGACCCTTTGTAATGATAAGAAAGGGCATATCTGGGCTGGAGGATACGGGTGTGGGCTTTATCGCATCAATATACAAGACGAAGGGTATCAATGGTATTCACAAAAGAAAAATCAGGTGCTTTCCACCGATTACATCTATTCCATAGTTTGTGATCCGGATGGTGAATTATGGCTGGGAGGCATCTACGGAGCCTTGATGCGCTATAATCCTCAAACGGGGGCTTGTGTTTATTACGATGAAATCAAGCTGCTTAACTCGTTGGAAGTGGTCAATGCGGATACCATAGCCGCTGCTACCCATACCGGCTTTTATCTGGTGGAGAAAAGCACGGGAAAGGTTTCGCATTTCTTCTATGACCTGACCGATGCCGGAGTCAATAGCAATGTATTCGTTCAAAGCATGACATTCGCCCCCGGTGGAAGAGTGTGGCTAAGCACGAATGGAGGAGGGCTGAACTTGTTTGACCTCAAGACGCAAAAAGCCATCAATTATTCCACGCGCGACGGACTTCCTTCCAACGAAGTTCATGGAACCTTACTGGACGAGAAAGGAAGGCTATGGATTGCTACCAGCAAAGGTTTGGCTTACATTGTGGACGGAGGTAAGGAAAACGCTAAAATCTTCCGAATCGGTCTTTTCGACCCAGACATAAAGGATATCAGCCGGTTTTCATTCTCCAAGCTGAACAATGGGATTTTTGCGCATGGAAGTGCAGGCGGGGCTTTTCTCTTCCGTGCATCCGACATTGAAAACAAGCCTTACGCGGTTCCTTTGTATTTTGCTTCGTTCGAAATGATAAAGAACGCCCGGCATCAGTCTCCTGAACGGGCAAGGCAATATACTGCAATGCTGAATACCGGAAAGGTACTGGATTTGGCTTACGATGAAAACGCTTTCGTCATATCCTTCGCCTCGGTGAATTTCGCTAATCAGGAAGACATCCTGTACTCCTATAAGATGGAAGGAATGGACGAAGTTTGGAGCCTGCCGGACAGGGTGCAACAAATCCGTTATACCAATATTCCGCCCGGTGATTACAACTTTACCGTGAAAGGCATCAGCCAGAATACGGGCAATGTATTAGATACGCGCTCTCTTCACATCCGCATCGCCCAGCCTTATTGGAATACACCGTATGCCTGGTTTGTATATGGCTTGCTCATGTTAGGTTTTGTATGGTTTACATGGAGATATTTTGCAAACCGGATTGCCCGGAAACACTTTGCCGAGAAAATCGATTTCTTTGTCAATACGGCACATGATATACGCACGCCGATTACCTTGATTATGGCTCCTTTATCGGAGTTGAAACGGGAGAAAGGGCTGTCTGAGCAAGGAAACAATTTCTTGAATATTGCCATACGCAATACCGACCGTTTGTTCAGGCTTATCAATCAGTTGCTTGATTTCCAGAAATTCGATAATAGCAAGAGCCTGCATGTCATGAAATACGACTTGACTGATTACTTGCATACCAAATACCTCGAATTCCAGCCTTTATGTGAAAAGAAAGGACTTTCATTTTCTTTGGAAACAAAAGAGGTGCCGGTATATTTGTGGTATGACAAAGAAAAGATGAATAAAATACTTGATAATCTGTTATCCAATGCCGTAAAATATACCCCTGAAGAAGGAAGCGTAAAGATACGCCTGACTGAATCGGAAAAGAATGTGCAAATAGAAGTTGAAGATACGGGCATCGGAATTCCACAAAAAGCGCAAAAGCATTTGTTCTCTAATTTCTACCGTGCTTCCAATGCTATCAATTCAAAAGAAACCGGAAGCGGGTTAGGCTTGTTGCTTACCCAAAGGCTGGTACATATGCACAAAGGGAATATTTCGTATGTCAGTACCGAAAACAAGGGAACGGTATTTAGAGTGGTTCTGAAAAAAGGTTTTGTGCATTTGGCTAAATACATTGCGCCCCAACGGTTGGATACGGATATGGATAAGGAATATCCTGCGATAAGCCGTCCGGATGAAACATTTTCTACAGAACCTGAAAATAAAGCGCATAAAACGCTTCTCTTGATAGATGATAATGACGAATTACGCTTTTATCTGACTACGGTATTCAAGGAAGAGTATCATGTAATAGGCTTTCCGGATAGTGAATCGGCACTGGCCTACTTGGACAAACAAAGTGCAGATATGATTATATCCGATGTGATGCTTCCGGGCATGCAAGGTGATGAATTATGCAAAAAACTGAAATCAGATTTCACGACTTCACACATCCCTGTTATCCTCTTGACCGCACGCACGGAAAAGGATGCCATAATACAAGGGTTAGAAAGCGGGGCTGATGATTATTTGATCAAGCCTTTCGATACAGATGTATTGAAAATGAAACTGAAAAGCATCTTGCTGAACCGGCAAGCCATGTACCGGAACATTCTTGCACAATCTTCGGCAAATGAAACTTCGGAGAAAAATGCAGAAGAAATTCCACTTACTCCAAAGGATCAGGAGTTCCTGAAAAAATCAGCTTTATATATAAAGGAACACATGAGCAATGCTGAATTCAATGTGGCGGAATTATGCCGGGAATTTGCTATGAGCCGTACCTTATATTATGGAAAACTGAAATCATTGACCGGACAAAGTCCGATTGAATTTATACGGACCATCCGATTGGCCGAAGCCGCTAAATTGCTTCATCAACAGATCCCCGTACAAGAGGTCGCGGAGAGAGTCGGTTTCATGGATGCCAAATATTTCAGTACGGTCTTTAAAAAACATTATGGCGTGTCGCCCAGTAAGTACAAATAATACAAAAACAAACGTATATTGATATGAGAGGAGAAGGTTATGGGGGGGTATTGTCAATTTTCAAACCTTATATGATAATAATCCAACCTTGTTTGAAGGTAATGCGGCTTAACTTTGCGGATAGACAAAGAGCTTTTACACTTTAAACTTAATCATATCATGAAAAATTTACAGAAAATTGCCTTAACCGGTATGCTGTGTGCAAGTAACTTTTTAGGCATGAATGCCCAACAAGTTCCGCCTGCCATCCCTTCTGACCCCGAAATCGAAGCCAACAT
>ULRZ01022583.1_pt1 | contig 21510 bp, 21 predicted proteins | sample 1955861 | NCBI WGS metagenome assembly ULRZ01 (sample SAMEA4835694, study PRJEB28245) | human gut metagenome | biome: gut microbiome; material: fecal sample | place: Denmark | collected 2008 | reverse complement strand
AAAGGATATAAGTCTTATTGGAACTTTAGAGGGCGCTATGCTGCGTGCAAAGGTTCTCGTGCTTCTAAGAAATCAAAAACAACTGCATTACGCATCATCTACAACATGATGAAATATGATAAATCGAATACATTGGTAGTTCGTAAGACTTATCGAACGCTTAAAGATTCATGTTTCACGGATTTAAAATGGGCAACAAGAAGATTAGAGGTTGAACACTTATGGGAATTTAAATATTCGCCTTTGGAAGCAACTTATCTTCCAACTGGGCAAAAGATTCTCTTTAGAGGGCTTGATGATCCGTTAAAAATAACATCCATTACTGTAGATTATGGGTTTTTATGTTGGGTATGGCTCGAAGAGGCTTATGAAATAACGAGCGAAAAAGACTTTGATACATTAGATGAGTCGATTCGTGGTGAGTTACCGCCTTATCTTTGGAAACAGTGGATGATTACATTCAACCCATGGAATGAACACCACTGGCTTAAAAAAAGATTCTTTGATGCCAAGGATGACCCTGATATATTAGCAATCACAACCAATTATAAGTGTAATGAATGGCTAGATGAAGCCGATTTAAGATTGTTCGATAACATGAAGAAGAAAAATCCTAGGCGATATCAAGTTGCTGGTCTTGGAAATTGGGGTATTGTTGATGGATTGGTTTATGAGAATTGGAAAGAAGAAGAATTTACACTAGATCAAGTCATCAACTGTGATTCTGTAAATGGTATTGACTTTGGGTATACAAATGACCCTGCTGCGGTTTTTATAGGTTTTATCGACACAAAACATAAGAAACTTTATGTTTGGGATGAAATTTATAAAAAAGGTCTTTCAAATAAAAAGCTATATGAGGAGATTGAAAGCCTACATTATCAAAAGAAATCTTTTACAGCAGACTGTGCAGAACCTAAGTCGATTGATGAGCTTAGAGGGTATGGACTTCGTGTTGAAAAGTCACAAAAGGGAAAGGATTCCATCACACATGGAATTCAGTATATTCAAGATTTCGAAATTATCATTCATCCTAGATGTGTTAATTTCATAACCGAAATTGGTAACTATACATGGGATGAAGATAGGTTAGGGAACAAAATAAATCGTCCAATTGATGATTTTAACCACTTAATGGATGCAATGCGTTATGCAGTTGAAAAATATACATTTGGACGAGTTAAATTAAGGACATTTAAAGGAGGTATTTAATGAACGCATACATTATTAAACCGGATACGATATTTAAGCTATCTGACCATAAAGACATCATTAATATTGAAGTGTTGAATGGATTGATAACAAAGCATAAATCATTAATCACAGACAGATATAAAAAACTATATGATGCCTATATTGGCGATTATCCGATCTTACATCAAGCCGACAAAGAATCTTATAAACCAGATAACCGTGTGGTGGTCAACTTTGCAAAATACATTGTTGATACATTCAACGGTTTTTTTATTGGTGTTCCGATCAAAGTGTCATCTAAGAAAAAAGAAATTGATGATTATATCAACTTGCTAGATAAATACAATGATCAGGACGACAACAATGCAGAACTATCTAAGATTTGTAGTGTTTTTGGAAAAGGATATGAATTGTATTTTAATGATGATTATGGAAATTTAGGGATTACCTATTTAGATCCAAGAGAAGGTTTCATGGTTTATGATGAATCAACAGTTCAGAAACCAAGATATTTTGTAACTTATCAGATTGTAGACGAGGTTATGCGTGGATATATCTACGACAAAACATATAAATATGAGTTCAACGATAAAGGTGGCCTTCATGTGTTTAATGGCATAGAGCATGGATTCAACGATATTCCTGCAACCGAATTTATTGAGAATGAAGAGCGTATGTCTATTTTTGAATCAACATACAGTTTGATCAACGCCTACAACAAAGCAATGTCAGAAAAAGCAAATGATGTTGATTACTTTGCAGATGCCTATTTAAAAATCTTAGGTCCGAAAGTAGAAGATTCAGATTTGGTACACATTCGTGATAATCGAACAATTAACTTTGAGTCAATGGACGGAAGTGGTGATGGAATTGTAGTTGATTTCATGTCAAAGCCAAATGCAGATGCAACACAGGAAAATCTGATTAACAGATTAGAGCGTTTAATCTTCCAAAACTCAATGGTTGCCAATATCAACGACGAGAACTTTGGAACGACATCAGGTATTGCATTGAGATATAAACTTCTTTCTATGTCAAACCTGGCAAAAGCGAAAGAGCGAAAGTTCACGTCTGGAATGAATCGTAGATATCGTGTCTTATTTAGTAATGCGATTACACATCGTTCTGAGAATGACTGGCTTGAGGTTGAATACAAGTTTACACAAAATTATCCTGCAAACTTATTAGAAGAAGCGCAGACTGCTGCACAATTATCAGGAATCGTGTCTCACGAAACCCAGTTGTCGTTTATCTCGGCAGTTGAGGATACAAATGCTGAAATGGAACGTATCAAAAAGGAAGATGAGAATGATATGGTAGAAACTGAAAACCGAATCTTCCAGAATAATGAGGATTCACAAAACGATGAGCAGTAAAACATATTGGCGAGATCGAGAGCTTGAATGGAAAAAGAAACGCTTAAAAGATGAGCAGGAATATGCGGATGAGATACAAGAAATATATGCAAATATGATGGATTCGGTTGAAAAGGAAATCGAATCCTTTTTTAGTCGCTATGCAAATAAAGAAAACATCACTATGGCAGAAGCTAAAAAAAGAGTTTCAAACATAGAGATTGAGGCGTATAAAAGAAAAGCTAAGAAGTATGTAAAGGAAAAGAACTTCTCAGATGAAGCCAATGAACAGATGAGACTTTATAACTTAGCAATGAAAGTCAACCGATTGGAGCTTTTAAAAGCAAACATCGGATTAGAACTTGTGGCAGGGCATGATGAATTGAAATCGTATACTGGTGATAAACTAGAAGGAGCCTATTTAGAAGAGATCAAGCGTAATGCTTCTATCTTAGGTGATACAGTGATTGACAATGCAAAGATGGCCAAAACAGTAGCAGATTCATCTTTTAAGAACGCAACCTTTTCAGAACGAATTTGGGTCAATCAAGATCAGTTAAAAAACAGTTTATCCAGTGTTCTATCCAATGCATTGATTCAAGGCAAGAATCCTAGAGAGTTTATACCTCAGATACGTAAGAAGTTCGATGTATCTAGATGCAATGCAGAAAGATTGTTAAGAACCGAGATTGCACGAGTTCAAACACAAGCACAGGCAGAATCTTATGAAGCTAACGGAATTGATGAGTATGAATATATAGCGTGTAGCTTAAAAGATGTTTGTCCTTTGTGTAAAGAAATGGATGGCAAAACATTCAAACTTAAAGATATGAAAATTGGTGAGAACGCTCCACCTTTACATCCGAATTGTCATTGTGCAACGGCACCACATTCAGACCGTAAGGAGTATGAAAAATGGCTAAATGGATTAGCAAATGGAGAGCATAGTCTAAGATTCGATGAGTGGAAAGAACAATTTTATGCAATTAACAAAGTAAGTAGCAAACTAGGTGATAGAAAAGTATATATTACTGAGCAAGCCATAGATAAAGTTAAACAAGTCGAATTTGAAGGATTGTTAGATTCTGTTGGATTACAAGAATTACATAGAGAACTTTTAAGAAAGTCAATGGGAGATAACGATAGCAATGAAGTTCTGACAATAGTTAATGTAAATGATTATAATCAGAAAGTTATTACCTTTGGCTCAGAAAGAAGCGTGATGCCAAGTAAAAACATTGAAGCACTTACTATGATGCAAAAAAGTAAATATCAATCTGTTTACTGGCTTCATAATCATGGTTTTACAAATGAGTTTTCTTATAATGATTTAGGATGTTTTTATGATGAACGAATAAAGGCGTTAACCATTGTTACAAACAAAGGAAAAATTGCAGTTATTAATAAAACAAAAAAATATAGCGTTCAAAAATTTCGTGATATAATTATAGAAGAAAGAGGAAAATACGAGAATCCCATTGACCATTCCGATGAAATAGCAAAAGCTATTTTAAGAAGACATAACGAATGTGGGATTCAGTGGATAAGGTGATGAATATGGAACCTAATAGACCATTAATTATTCCAAAGGAACTAATGAGTCCTGATGCAGAAACAAAGAAAAATTGGGATTTATTTGATGATATGCTTAAGCAAACGGAAGAATTGATTAAATCAGGAAAATTGGATTAAGTTTAATATTGAATAGGCCGATAAGTGTCGGCTTTTTTACTTATAGCGAAAGGAGATACTATTATGGCTAGTAACGATATGCAGGTATTGATGTACAAGATTTTAAAGTATTTATATGAATGCATGAAACTTGGCAAAGAAGCAAGGTTAGAAGACTTTTCATATAATTCCAAACTCTTTGATATTCCTAAAAACTATTGGTTGGAAATTATTTGCACGTTAGTAACCCATGGCTACATCAAAGGATTTAAGGTATATGAGAACAAGTATAAGGATGTTAAACTTTATATAGAAAACGATCCGCCATTCAAGATTACCTATGAAGGTGTTATCTTTTTGGAAGAAAACAGTGGCATGAAAAAAGCATCTGAATTTGTAAAAGATTCTTTTAATGTCGTGCTATCTTCTTTGTTGGGTGTTATTCTATAGAAAAAAGGGGGCATACCATGGCAAGAGATGATTATTTTGTAATTGTATATCAGGTACTTAAGTACTTATATGATTGCTTGAAAAAAGGTGAAAAACCGGATAGAAGATATTTAACAAAAGATGAATACTCGATACCGGAAAATTATTGGCAATATATAATTATTGGATTATTAAAAGAAGGGTACATTGAAGGTATAAATCCTCAAAATACAAAAGACGGCATTATTTGGGGTGATTTAACAAATATGATTATCACTCCAAAGGGAATTGAATATTTATTTGAAAATTCTATGCTTCAAAAAGTTAAGAATACTCTAAAGGATGTCAAAGACATTATTCCAGGATTCTAAATAGTTAGGTCACTCAAAAACGAGTGGCCTTTTATTATGCAAGGGAGTGATATTATGTGATAAAAATTAAAATAAAACAGACTGAAAGTGATTGCCTGATTGAAGTACATGGCCATGCTCGTTACGCTCCGATAGGAAAAGATATCGTCTGCAGCGCTATCTCAGTACTATTTTTGACATTGGCCAATTCAATCGACGAAACATCCGATGCACTTTGCAGATATTACGAACCTGATAAAGATAGCAAGACGTTGTATATCTCAGATTTGGACCTTGCTGGAGAACTAGCAATAAATTTCTTCAGAATAGGATGCAAAGGCACAGAAGAAGCATATCCTGAATGTGTGGAACTGAGAGATGTGTAATCACAAATATTTGGAGCGTGTCGAAAAGGTTTATTTCGATCAATGGCTAGAATGCATCGTTTAAGTACGTAATCAACGGTGCATTTTTTGTGGAAAAGCCAAGACTTATAAAGTCTACATATCCACAGTTCCAAACAAGACCAAGCATTCACGTCGTTAAACTATATGGGTTATAGGCCAAGCATTTAAGCCTTAAAAAGATATGGGAAATTGACAAGCAAAGTCAGAAAAATAGGAGGAAATATAAATATGAAAAAATTCAATGACAGACTACCTTTTTGCTTACAACTTTTTGCAGATGAAACTTCCGGTGAAAATGAGAGTACAGGAACAGAAAACACTCAATCAAATCAGACTCAATCAAATCAGACTCAATCAACTAAGGGACAAGACAACCAAGAAAAAGACAAATCATCTGAAAAGAAATATTCAGATAAAGATTTGGATGCGATTCTTGACAAAAGGTTTGCACGTTGGAAAGCAGATCAAGAAAAAGAAAAAGCAGAAGCTAAGCGCTTAGCCGGCATGAATGCTCAAGAACGAGCAGAAGCAGAACGTGACAAGGTGCAAAAAGAGCTAGATGAATTGAAAGCAAAAAACGCAATCGCAGAAATGACAAATGAAGCACGTAAAATGTGCGCAGAGCATGACATTAACGTTGGAGATGATCTTTTATCTGTTCTAGTTAATCAAGATGCAGATAAAACAAAGAAAGCGGTTGATGCATTTGTTAAGATGTTTGAATCTGAAGTAGAAAAAGCAGTTAAAGAAAAACTGAAAGGCAATGGTCCAAAACGTGGAGGTTCAAACAAAGGGGTAACTCGTGAATCAATCTTGAATATCACTGATCCAATGGAAAGACAACGTATGATTGCGGAAAATATGGATTTATTCCAGTAAATAGAAAAAGGAGAACTAAAATATGAATAAAATTTATAAAGGTATGAACTTACAAATGTTTGCAGCACCTACAGGATTAACGGTAGCAGATAACATCCAGGTTAGAGCACATGAAATTGATTTTGTTACTAGTTTTGGAAAAAATATCCAAGCTTTATTGGATGTATTAGGAATCATTCGTCCAATTCGTAAAGCAAACGGTTCTGTTTTAAAAACAAAGAAAGTAACAGGAACATTACAGGATGGAAAGGTAGCAGAAGGTGAATCTATTCCATTAAGCGAATACAAAGTTGAAGAAGAAGTATTCGATACAATTCGAATCGAGAAATTCCGTAAAGCCGTATCTATTGAAGCAATTACAGAAAAAGGTTTTGAAGCTGCAGTATCTGATACAGATGAACAATTCCGTATTGATTTACAAGATAACATCACTAATCGCTTATATAAACAGTTGAATTCAGGTAGTTTAGTAGGTCATGAAGCTACTTGGCAAATGGCTATCGCAATGGCAATCGGTAATGTTAAACACAAATTCCAACAAATGAAACGAAATACCACTGGTATTGTTGTATTCGTAAATACTTTGGATGCATATCGCTATTTAGGAGAAGCTAAAGTATCTATGCAGACTGCATTTGGTTTAACATACATTAAGGATTTCTTAGGAGCAAATATTGTATTCTTAACAGACCGAGTTGCAGAAAAAACAGTAGTGGCTACTCCAATGAACAACATCATTGCATATTATGTAGATCCAAGTGATTCTGAATTTGTAAAAGCAGGACTTTCATATACTACTGACAGTACTACTGGCTTCTTAGGATTCCATGTAGAAGGAAACTATGATCGTGCTATTTCTGATATGTTCGCAATCATGGGATTACGTTTAATGTGTGAATACCAAGATGCAATTGCACACTTTGCAGTAGGTGATGCCGATACTCAAACATTACGCGATTTAACATTGACTGCTTCTCAAGGTGAAGAAACTGGAACTACAAAAGTAGCGGTTGTAGAACAGTTACAATCTATGAATAACAAATTCAAATATAAGGTAGGAGCGTCTGAAGAAACAGTGGCATATGGTGCAGATGTTAAATCTTGGAAGAATTTTGAAGAAGGAGCAGATATTAAAGCAGCAGAAACTAATCATTGTACAGTAGTTGAATGTGACAAAAACTACAAAGCAGTATCAAAAGGCGATGTAGTTGTTGATTTAAAGGCATAGGTGATTAAAGATGTCGACAACAACCGTATTAAGTGACGTTAAACTGCTTCTTGGCTTGCAAACTGATGATGAAAAGCTAGAAACCATTGTAAGACTTACGGAGGGTCGACTTAAAGCGCTTCTAAGCGTCCAAATCATACCTGACGAACTAGAATATATCATTACTGAAGTGTCCATCAAACGCTTTAACAGGATTGGTTCTGAAGGCGTTCAAACACATTCAGTAGAAGGGGAGTCAATGTCGTTTAATGATGATGACTTCTCTTCTTTCTCTTCTGAGATTCAGGCATGGAGAGATGAGCAAGCCAGTCAGAATAAAGGGAGGGTTCGGTTTTTATGAGGTACGATAAACCTATTTACTTTCAAAGATTTGTGCAAGGTTCTTATAACGAGAATACAGGTAACTATGAAGATGATTCGCTTGTTGAAGAAATGGTAATGGCTTCCGTAATGGATACAAGAGCTGAAACTATGATGCAGGTATACGGGCAAATCAGACAAGGAAGCCTTACTTGTCATATACAGAACATCTATCAAAAACCTTTTGATCATATTCGAATTGGTACAAATAAATACAAAGTTGATTATTCACGAAGACTCCGAACGAAGGAGTCTTTTATTCTGTCTGAGGTGAAATAAATGGCAAAAGTTGAAATAAGAGGATTAGATAAGCTGCAGAAGAAATTGAAGAAGAACTGCACACTTGATGATGTGAAAACAGTGGTTAAACAAAATGGTATTGAATTGCAAAGTAAAACTGTTAGCAATGCAGTATTTACAAAAGGGTATTCAACAGGAACAACCAAAAGAAGTATCAGAGGTGAAACACGTGATGGCGGATTCACATATGCAGAAGGACCAACAACACATTATGCACCCTATGTTGAATTTGGAACACGTTTTATGGATGCTCAACCGTTTGTTAGACCTGCGTTTAAACAACAAGTACCAATATTCAAGTCGGACATGAAAAAGCTAGTTAAGTAGGTGATGCAATGGATTCACAACAAGAGTTATTCATTGCACTAAAAGTGCAATTAGAAAAAGCGTTAAAAAGTAAAAATGTTAATGTATACGATACGTTTCTCCCAAGTGAAGGAACACCATATCCATATGTATACATTGGTTCAAGTCAATTGGTAGACGATTACGGAAATAAAACGATGATTCTAGGCACTATCACGCAAGTTGTGGATGTTTGGCATAACAATCCTAGGAAGCGTGGAGAATTATCGGAAATCATGATGATTGTTAAAGATGTAGCTCGACAGATTAGTAGAACAAGTAGTTTTGCTTTTCAAATTAGTAATATCAACCAACGGATATTGCCTGATACAAGTACAAGTGAACCGTTAATGCACGGTGTTCTTGAGTTGGATTTTAGAATTACAGGAGGAATAAAATAATGAAATTTGATTTACAGACGTTCGCAGATGAAGTAATTGAAGCGGTAAATGGTAAGCAGCTTATTTATCTTTTCAGAGTTGCAAAAGATTCAAAGAAAGAAAATGCTAGTGCAATTGCTTTCCCAACAGAAAATGAACGTAGTGTTACTAAAGATGCAGATACTACTGCTACAAAAGATGGAAGTATTCGTACCCCATCAGTAGCAGAGATTGAAATTACATCAACATCTGTTTTGGCAAAAGGTGATGCAATCATTGATAAATTAGAAAAGGCTATGTTGTCAGATGAACTAGTCGAATGTTGGGAAGTAAACCTAGCGGAAGAAGGTACTGAAACAAATGCCGGTAAGTTTAAAGCTAAATACTACCAAGGATATTTAACAGAATACTCGATTTCATCTGAAGCAGAAAACTCTGTTGAAGTTGATTTAACGTTTGGAGCTAATGGAAATGGTGCAGATGGATATGCGAGTGTAACAAAAGAACAAAAGGAAATTGCATCTTACGTTTATAAAGATGTAACTAAAGAAGAAGCAACAAGCGTATAGAACATAGGGGGGTAGAAAAACCCCTTTTCTTTTCGTATTTAGAAAGTGAGGACTTTGAATGAGTAAAAACATGGAAATTGAAGTAAATGGAGAAATTTATCAACTAGTAGCAGGATTTGGATTCTTACACGAGGTAAACAAAAAAGTGACTGTAGATGTACCTAATACAGGCAAGAAAAAAGAAGTAGGCTTGAAATTTATGGTTGCAAGCATCATTGACGGTGATATTGATGCATTAGCAGATTGCATTTTCTACATGAATGTAGGACAAACACCAAGATTAAAGAAAGCGGATGTCGAAAATTATCTAGAAGACGTTGATGATATCGACAAAGTTTTTGAGGATGTAATCAATTTTTTATCTCAAGCGAATGCGTGCAAGAAAGAAGTGAAGCCACTGATGATCACGCAGGAAGCAGAGAAGAAGTAGAAGAAACATTCAATGAATTTTATGAACGTGTCGCTATGACTTGTTTTAGGTATCTAGGATTCAAAAACTTGGATCAGGTAGATAATATTACTCCTTACGAATATCGTCTTTTGATGAAGTCTAAAGAACTTGAAATGGTGGATGAAGAATACAAGATTCATTTACAAGCGTATCTGAATATGTCTGCACAAGCTAAAAAGAGAGCAGGCAAAAAGGTGAAACCAGTGTATACAACTTTCAACAAATTTTACAACTACCAAAAATCATTAGACAGAGTTATGGGCATTAAGAAAAAAAGCAAGTTTGATGGTTTAGTACAGTTCATACAAGAACAAAAGAAGGAGGGATAACAATGGCGGAAAGTTTTAGTGTTGAGGCTATATTGTCGGCAACCGACAAAAATATGTCTTCAACAATGAAAAAAGCTATCGGAGCGTGTCAATCTTTTGGCGATAGAGTTAAATCTATTGTAGCGGGCGTTGGAATCACCAAAGTAATAGGCGCTTCTATGAACGTTTTAAGTTCCTCGTTAGATGGGGCAATTAACAGATTCGATACCATGCAATCCTATCCAAAAGTTATGAAGTCTTTGGGGTTCTCAGTTGAGCAATCTCAAAAGAGTGTTGCAAAGTTAAATCAGTCAGTTCAAGGCTTGCCTACATCATTAGCCGATGTCGTTACAACATCAAAATCGTTGTCGGCCGTAACAGGCAATATTGATAAGGCAACGGATACTACAATCGCATTAAACCATGCGTTTTTAGCAAGTGGATCTAGTTCTGAAGATGCATCACGTGGGTTACAACAGTATTCACAGATGCTTGCTAAAGGAACAGTTGATATGCAGTCATGGAGAACATTGCAGGAAACAATGGCACCTGCATTAACTAAAGTATCTAAGAAACTAGGTATTGCAAGTGGAGATGCAAATGAGTTGTATGAAGCGTTGCAGAATGGAACGATTACATTTGATCAGTTTAATGATGCAATGATTGAATGTGATACAGAAACAGGTGGATTTGCAGAAACTGCATTAGAAGCTTCTAAAGGTGTTAAAACATCCATGACTAACATCAAGAGTGCGGTACAGAACCTTGAACAAGGCTTTATGTCGGCTATGAACAATATGTTGAAGTCGAAAGCTATGGGAGGATTGGTTGATAATCTAGAAAAGATTAAATCAAAAATCTATGATTTTAGAAATTCAATCATGGAAACTAAAGATGATGGTTTGACATGGGATTTTAAACCAGAAGTCATGGAAAATGTATCAAAGGCTATGGATTGGTTGGCAGACAGAGCAAACAATGCTAAAGCTATGATCCAACAATTCTATGATGGCTTTATGAAAACAGATGCAGTACAAAACGTAATCACGATGTTCGATAAAATCAAGGATGCTATCGGAAATGTAATGGATAAGTTACAGGACAGTAAAGTCTTTGAACAATTAGGACAGGATATCGGAAATATTGTATCTAAAGTATCAGAAGTAACAGGTAAGATTGCAGATTTTGTAGCTAATCTGAAAACGGAAGATGTTAAGAAGTTTGCAGGAGCAGTCAAATTATTGGCAGGAGCATTTGTTGGCATTAAAGTTGGAAGCAAAGTATCTAGTATGATTGGTGGAGTTGTTGGCTCTGCAAAGAGTGGATATTCTAAACTAAAATCAATCATAGATAAGATAAAAGGCGTTGGAGGCACAGAAGGAACTCCGACATCTGGTCCTTCTTCAAGTGGTGTATCTGATATTGGAAATGCAAGTATACAAACTGCACAAAAAACATCTAAAGCAGCGCAGATTATTAATTCTGCATTTGAAGGGATTTCAAATGTTATTACTTCGGTATGTGAAGGTGTAAAAGGAATTATAACAGGTCTAGGAGAAGCAATTAGTACTGCTTTTCAAGGTATCGGACAAGGCATTAAATCGGCTTTGGAAGGAGTAGGAACTGTTATTGAATCGTTCGGTACTGCAATCAGTACAGTAGCACAGGGAATCGGCCAAGGTTTAGCAACTGCGTTTACAGGTTTAGGAACTGCAATTGCAATGGTACCGCCAACTACATGGCTTGCGTTAGCAGCAGCTATTCTTGCAACTGGTGCTGCTATGGCATTAGTCGGTTCACAAGGTGAAGGCTTGCAAATGGTTCTCGAAGGTGTTGCTGATGTTGTATCTGCGTGTGGTCCAGTTATTAAAGATGTTTTTGAAGGAATTTCAGATGTGATCCAATCATTTGGTGAAACAGTAAGTGGAATCTTAAACTCAGTATCTGGAGTGATTAAATCTATTGGACAGTCTGTATTAAATGCAGGTAAAGGTTTCAAACAACTAGCAAATGGAATCAAGATTATTACGAGCCTTAACTTAATTGATATGGGAGCTAGTCTAGGAGCGGTAGCAGTAGGAATTGGAGCTATTGCAACTGCATCAAGTGGAATGGGCGATACTGGTGCTCAAATGATGGCATTAGCAACCGCATTAACAATGATCGTATCCACTCAAGCAGGTATTGAATCATTATCCGCAACAATTCCATCATTATCAGATGCTTTAAGCTCATTAAGCGGAATTTCAGAACCATTAACAGTTGCAAGTGGAGCTATGACTGCATTTGCAGGAGCTGTTGCACCAGTTGCAAGTTCTGTAATGGCTACTGCAACAAGTTTAGCCATGCTAGTAGCAGTGGCTTCAACAATCAGTGGAGCTTTCTCAACTGCTTCTAGTACAACAGTAGCTTCTATTAACGCGATTATCGTAGCTATGACAAATGCAGAAGCAAAAGCTACTACTTCAGGAACTGCAATGGGAACTAACTTTACTAAAGGGTTAGGTAGTGGTCTTAAAACAGGTGTATCAGTTGCAAAAAGTTCTTGTCAATCAATTATATCTGCATTTAATTCATGTCAATCACGAGCGGAATACTGTGGTCGTATGATTGGTCAAGGATTGGCAAATGGTTTAAGAGCTAGTGAAGGTTCTGTTAGAGCAGCGGCCGCTAGTTTAGCAGCAGCTGCAGATGCAGCTATTCAGGCTAAAGCTAAGATTGGATCTCCATCAAAGGTCACTAAAAAAGATGGTATGTGGATTGGTAAAGGATTGGTTTTAGGACTTGAATCAATGTATTCTGACGTTAAAAGAGCTTCAGAGGACTTATTATACTTTCCAATGATGAATGCTCCAAAAATGGCTTTTGGAGGTATTGTGAGCGACTTGAACTCTGAATACGACTACACAAACAATGCTGAATTAACCATTGAAACACCACTTTATATCAATGATAGAGAATTCGCACGTGCAACATATAGAGCAAATCAGAGTGAGTTTGATAAACATTCTAAATTCAATGAAAGATTGCGAGGTAACAAAGAATGTATGCATTTGTAGATACAGTAAATAGTGGCATTGTCGGTACTAACCTACCGACAGAAGCCATGTCATATAATGGCGTATATTTAGAAAATGAAATTGATGGTTATCGAACACTTTCTGTAACAGGTCGTGAGTTAATGGAATCAGAAGTTACGGATCAAGAAGTTGATGGAATGGATGGCTCTTATTACAGATATAAAACTACACCTGCAAGAACGATTACTGTTAAATATCAATTGAGAGCTAGAGGAAGCAGAGAATATCGAGAAGCTTTCAACAAGATGAATAAATTGTTGAGTGGTGAGCAAGTAAAAGTCATTTTTAACGACGAAAGCGATAAGTATTTCATTGGAACAAAGACTTCAAATACACAGGTTGATGGTGGAAGCAATAACGTGATTGGTGAAATCGAAATATATTGCTCAGATCCTAGGAAATATTCAACCACAGAAAAAGAATTTACTGCTACTGATGGTATTTTGAATATTGTTAATGAAGGAACTGTACCAGTTAGTATTGATTATGATGTTCAGGCAACATCTGAAACAGGATATATTGGTCTGATATCTGAAGAAGGAATCATGCAGTATGGCAAGGTGGAAGAATTAGATGGAGAAAGTTATGAAAAATCTGAATGGCTTGCTTCAATTAAAGACTTCTACAATTGCAATGATGATATTGGTGGTACGGATATAATGCATCCAACTTATGGAACGAATGGAACATTAATTGAACATACATGGTTTGGTAATAAATTTATTGGACTAGGTTCTGCTGGAACGAAAAAAGGAAATGCAAATGGCGGATTAAGAACATTGGTATTACCTGCAGATTCAAGCGGAGATACTAGCGGAGCTAAGAACTTCTATTGTTGGTTTCATTTATGTTTTTATGCTGGTCTTATGGGCCAAACAGGTGAGATGTGCATCAACTTCTTAACTGAAGATGATAAATTGATATGTGGTTGTAATTGGTACAAGACAGATTCGGTAGGGAATACTGGTCATTATGAAATATGGGCAAATGGTAAGGTGTTGAAAAATTGGGAATTTACAACATCACATTTACAAGCTCAGAATCCTTTTTATTATAAATGGGGTAGCTGCGATGTTTTAAAAGAAGGAGCGAACATTAGATTCTTCTTCTGGGCAAGATACTACAACTTCTACATCCCAGAGATTGAAAACATGAAGTGTGCAAAGATTCAAATTGCGGTTAAACAATGGGGTGATAGAGGTGGTAATAAGTTCATGTCTATGATTGGATTTGATGTTATCGACTTTGAAAAGATGAATGTCGAAAAATGGAAAGATATTCCTAATAGATACCCTAGCGGAACAAATATCACGATTGATGGTAAGTCATCTCATATTTATGTGAATGGAATGGCTAGACCAGAGGACGAAGTGTTAGGTACTCAGTACTTTAAAGCATCAGTTGGAACATCAGAAGTTAAAGTTGCGTGTTCTGAATGGACGAAATCTCAACCGATTGTTAAAGCTAAAATAAGGGAGGCATGGTTATAATGGAACAAATCAGAATTGCAATATTAAATCCTTACAATAAGGTTCTAGCGTTTCTAGATAACACTGTGCCTAATGCAATGCATTACTTTGATGAAATCTTGCATACTTATTTAAAAGGCTCATCTTATACATTTGAATTTACTACAATGACTGCACATGATGATGCAGTCTTTTTAGTTGAAGGAAATAAATTAAGTTTTATTCGTAAAAACAAAGGCTATCACTTAACTATCATGTCGGTAGAAAAAGGTGGTGACACAACAACTGTTACCGCCTATGGCCTTTGCTTAGAACTAACGAATGAGTATGTGGATGCATATAAAGCAACTAAAGCAATGCCGTTTGAAGAGTATATAAATGCGTATGGATTTGAAAAATCGTTTACTATCGGTAAAAATGAAGTATCAAATAAGAAGATTACTCATGAATGGACAGGCACAGATACAGTGCTTGCAAGATTATATTCAATCGCAAATGTATTTGATGCAGAATTAGAGTTTGTTACCGAATTAAATGATGATTATTCATTGAAGAATGTTGTGTTGAATATTTATCGTGCTCATTCAGATTCAGTTCAAGGAATCGGAAATGATAAACGCAGCACGATATTAAGATATCCAAATGATGTGTATGGAATTACGAAAACAAGTGATATTACTGAGCTATACACTGCAATCAGACCTACAGGAACAAATGGATTACAGTTAAATTCGATTAGTGGTCGAGTTGTAAAAGATGCGAATGGTAATGTTCTTTATAAAGTTAACGGAAACAATATACTAGCACCTCAAGCTAGAGACAGATTCCCTTCAACACTAATCACAAATCATTCAAACGATATGTACGCAGTGCAAATTTGGTCTTATGAAACTGAAAACGTTGAGACATTATATGGTCAAGCTTTAGCACAATTGAAAAAGAATTGTGTGCCTAAAGTTACGTATGATGTGGATGCATATATTGATGCAGAAATTGGCGATACATTCACGATTGAAGATGCAGAGTATAATCCTACTTTATATTTAGAAGCACGAATCACAGAACAAGAGATTTGTTTTACAGATTCAGAGAAGTGCAAGACAATCTTTGATAACTTTGAAGAAAAGCAATCACAGATTAGTTCGGCTCTTATTTCAGAAATGAACAAGATGATTGAATTGAAAAAAGTTTATGAAGGTTCAATCGTATCTTCAAATGGAGTCCTATTCAAGACAGATTCAGATTCAACTAAATTGACTGCATTGGTAAAGAATGATGGTGTTGATATTACATCTAAGTATTCAATTATTTGGTACAAAGACGATGTGCAAATATCGACAAGTCAGACCATTACAATCAGTGCCTCAGACATATCAGATAAGGCCGTTTACCGATTTAAAGCTACGAGTGGTGAAATACTTAAAGCAAGTGCAGAAGTCACTGTAATGCGACTACAAGATGGTCAGAATGGAACAAGTGCATATGTGCATATTGCCTATGCCAACAGTTCAGATGGTCGTGTTGATTTTAGCTTGACGGATTCAAATCGTAAATTCATGGGTCAGTATTCTGACTCAAAGCAATATGGTTCTGATGATCCAACAAAATACAGATGGTCGGCAATTAAAGGGGAAGATGGTCAGTCATTTGTGAGTGCCGAGGAACAGTTCTATTATTCAACATCACAAACCGAATTAATTGGTGGTGAGTGGTTCGTTGGAAATGTAGTCTATCAAAGTGATAAGTTCCTATGGAAAAGATGGAAATGTACGTATGCAAACCCAAGTGAAATCAAGTACACGAAAGCTATATTTGATAATACCTGGAATGAGATTGATTCAAAGATTGGTGTAATCCATACACAAGTATCAGAGGCTAACACTCAATCAAAAGAGGCAGTCAATAAAGCAACACAAGCACAAACGGATGCAAGTAAAGCCAATCAATTAGCTAACACTGCAAATACCCAATCTAGTGAAGCTAAGCAACTAGCACAAGATGCGAATACAAGCACTGGCAAAGCTCAGAAACAGATTGATGCGATTAAAGGAGATATCACTGATTCAAAGCAGCAGATTCAAGATGCAGTAGATAAAGCAAATGCAAATGCAGGAGAAATTGCTACTGTAAAAGAAACGTATGCTACAAAAGTTGATTTAACTACTGAATCAAAATCTATTCATGCAGATGTAAGCACAGAGATTGAAAAGAAAGTCGGTGAGTTATCGACTACAGTATCACAAACCTATGCATCTAAGAGTGCATTAACTAAGATTGAAGGTTCTTTGAATACAAAGATTAAACAAAATGCCGATTCAATCACTACTCAAGCAAGTTCGATTGAAAAGCTGCAGTCTGATACAACTCAAGCTCAGAAAGATATTACTGTAGCAACAAAAAAAGCAACGGATGCTCAGGCTCAAGCAGATAAAGCTTTAGGTAATGCTCAGAGTGCCCAAACTTTAGCAGACCAAGCCAAACAAAAGGCAGACAGTGCTCAATTAAATTTAGATAGTGCTAATAAAGAGTTGGTAGATGCGAAAAAAAATCTAGAATCAGTGACTGGTAGAGTTGATGCGAGTGAAAAAGAGATAAGTGATGCAAAGACTAGGCTATCAAAGGCAGAGTCAGATGTCACACAAGCTCAGAAAGATGCAACTAATGCTCAAAACAATGCTCAAACTGCAATAAATAATGCTAAGACTGCACAATCAACTGCAGATACTGCTAAAGCTAACGCGGATAAAGCTCAAAAGGATTTGGCAGATTTAACGAATAAAGTTACTTCTAACACAACTGCAATTGAACAGAATTCAAAAGCTATTAAATTACAAGCTACATCTGTTACAGAAATTAAAGGAGTGGCAAATACTGCAAACAGTAATGCATCAAGTGCATTGAATAAAGCCAATAGTTTAACTGATCGTGCTAATAGTGGTGAGTTCGACGGACGAGGCGTGGCAAGTACAACCGTTGAATACCAAGCTTCTACATCTGGAACTACTGTACCTACTGGTACATGGTCCACTACAATTCCATCTGTTGCTCAAGGGTCATATTTATGGACAAAGACTACAACTAACTATACAAGTGGAACTCCTACTATTGGATATTCTGTAGCTCGTATGGGTATGAATGGTGCTCAGGGACTGACGGGTGCTACTGGAACAGGTGTAGCTAGTATGACTCAACAATATTACATGAGTGATTCAAAAACTACACAAACTGGAGGATCTTGGGTTGAATCAATGCCTACATGGTCAAATGGTAAATATTTATGGACTAGATATAAAGTTGTTTATAAGAATCCTGCTTCGACGACTTATACAACACCAGTTTGCGATAGTTCATGGGAAGCAGTAAATGAAGAAACTATTAAGCGACAATCTGCGATTGAGACTAAGGCAAATGAAATAACTTCAAAGGTATCAGAAACTTATGTATCAAATTCGGCATTTGAGCATTATCAAAATACTGTATCAACTCAGTTCACTCAGACGAAAAAGGACTTTACATGGTCAATTAATCAATCAGTTAATGATGCAAAGAATGAGATGAATGGTCAAATCAACGGTGTAAACGGTCGTGTTGATGGATTAAAGCAAACTACAGATAACGTAAACAATTACATGAGTTTTGATAACGATGGATTAACCCTAGGTAAATCAGATAGTGCATTTAAAACTAAGATTACAAATCTAGAGTGGTCGATTCAAAAGAATGGTGCAAAGGTGACTTATATAAACGATCAAACAATGTACATTACAGATGGTCAATTTACGCAATCTTTAAAAATCGGTAACTTTGGATTTGTACCAAGAGCAAATGGCTCGTTAGATTTTAAGAAAGTGAGGTAGGTGATTGAATGGCACAATTTAGTGGAAACATAGGAATAAGCACAGGGCAGACAGATAAATATTCGTTATTGTTGGATGTTTCAGAGAAATCTTATTCAATTGAAAATAACACATCTCAAGTTGAATGGTTGGTTGGTATTCGTTCAAATACTGCATACCATAATCACTATGGGTTGTCAGAAACGTATGTAGTTAATATCAATGGCACTGTAGTACACAATGCAGTTCATACACCTACAGTCAACAGTGGTGCTACTGTATGGGTAGCAAGTGGAACAACTACTGTATCACACAATGCAGATGGTTCTAAATCTATATCAGTCAGTGCATCATTTAACAATGCAGATAGAGGAACATATTTACCAACAACAGGCTCATGCAGTGGTAGTTTAAAGTTAACGACAATACCACGTGCAACTACTCCATCAATTGATAAACCGAGTTTAGATTGTGGTGGTGTAATCAAAATCAGTGGTACAAGTGCATCAAGCAACTTTTCGCATAAAGTTTATGTAACTTGGAATGGAACAAAAACACAAATAGGAACAATAGCTAGTGGTACAACAACCCCTAGCTTTTCTTATACCATTCCTACTGCATGGGAAAAGAATATTCCTGATTCAACAAGCGGTATCGCTACGTTTACTTTAGAAACAATCAGTGGTTCAACTTCCGTTGGCTCAAAGTCAGTAAATGCGACAATTAAAGTAAGAAGTGGTGTCGTTCCTAGTATTGGAACTGTATCAGTATCTGATACAAATTCAATTTGCGCAGGAATAGGTCAATATGTTCAGAGTCAATCAAAGTTAAAATTCTCGATTGCAACAAGTGGTAATCAAGGCTCAACGATCACATCTGTATCAACTAAATTCAATGGCCAAACATACAGTGGTAGCACATTTACAACTCAAGCGATTCAAAACAGTGGTACGTTAACTTACACAATCACAGTTACAGATTCACGTGGCCGAACTGCTACTAAGAGTGGCTCGGTATCTGTAGTTGCATACAATCCACCTAGTCTTACAAATGTAAGTGCAAAGCGTGCTAACTCAGGCTATGCAGTAGATGAATCAAGTGGAACGTATGCGTTATTACATTTTAAAGTTGGTTTTACAAGTTTATCGAATAAGAATGTAACATCATTCTATATTCAGTATCGAGCAAGTGGCGCTAGTTCATGGACTAAGATTAATTCATGGGCTAATAACTACACTTTGGAACAAGATTACAAAGCAGGTAATTTATTTACCTCGACAACTACAACGTATGAAATTGCATTTGGTGTTAAGGATAAGTTCATGAGTGATTATTCATGGCAAATTGTAACCGTAACGCCAACTTATACTTTAATTAACTTTGGTAAAGATGGAAAATCGCTTACTTTCTTTGGTCAAGATGGTAATAATGCTAACCGATTAACTGTGAAAGGCGATTTAGTATCAAATAAATACAAATTCAGTTCAGTGATTGAAAACACATCATCAACTCACGTGTTGGTGGAGAATGGTAATGAAATTCAATATCGTGATTGGAATAAATTAGTTAATTCAATCAAGAGTGCAATGTATCCAGTTGGTTCAGTTTATATCACGTATAACAATGTCAATCCTGGCACATTCCTTGGTGGTACATGGGAAAGATTCGGGCAAGGTAGAACGCTAGTCGGTGAAGGTACTGGGAATGATGGTAGTACAAGTATGTCATTTACTGCTAATGCATCGGGTGGTTCTTATTCTCATAGCCATATATATGGTATTAAAGTGAATGAATATTACGGTAGTAATGCAAATATTAGAGTACGTAAATCAGATGGTTCATGGCAAGATGGTGCAAAGGATGGAGCAGAATATGCATTTTTTAATAACAGTAATCAAGCAGGCAATAAAAAATTAAATACAATGACGTATAAAATTGAATCAAATACTTCAAATTCAAGTGCTATGCAGCCATACATTGTTGTCTATTTTTGGCGTAGAACTGCATAGGTATGTCCTTTGCTACCAATAATACAGGTGGTAAATATTACTCGGATGTTCTTAATAGCTCGGATAAACAATATGGTTTAAGAAAGAGCGACGGCCCGACATATTACACCGAACGTACTATTATTCGTAGTTTTGATGTAGGAAATGGTAGCGGAGAACGTAGTGCAAAAGTATCTTTAGTGCAACCATACATTACAGTACACTTCTGGAAAAGGACTGCATAAATTAAGCGGTTCTTCTCCAAAAGAAAACAACTATATACGGTTGCAAGTTATCAATAGTACGGTTATCAGTCCAATTCAATCGCACTTGACGTGATATAAAAGAACTAATTTGAATTCCATATCCATTTGGAATTACTGAGGTTCGGTCGTATGCATTATTAGCTGCTCCGTCTGGTCTACCTGCATAAAAATAATCTCCATCCCAACCAAATGAAGTTACGTGATAGTGAGTATTCTTGTATTTTCCATCGCTCGAATTTGGCGTAAAGGACATACATTTACAACGTATAGTAATCACAAAGTAATTCTACACATTTACGCTTCAATTCCATTTGCGGATGTACATAAATGTTCATTGTGATTGATACGTTGGAGTGGCCAAGTAATTCACTAAGTGATTTGTAGTCACATCCACATTCAATACATCTTGTTGCGAATGTATGCCTTAATGCATGGAATTTGAGGTGCGGTAGTTCGAGTTCTTTTAAGACTCTATTGTAGTAAAGTCTGTATTTGTTAGGTTCTATTGGTTTATCTCGATTTGTTAATACATAGTTATCTTCTTCACCTTGAAGAAGGATTGCATAGTGCATTATCCATGTATTCAATGGAATCATTCGAGCACTGGAACGTGATTTAGGTGGTGTTATTGAAAGATGGCTACCA
>ULRZ01033617.1_pt1 | contig 21865 bp, 18 predicted proteins | sample 1955861 | NCBI WGS metagenome assembly ULRZ01 (sample SAMEA4835694, study PRJEB28245) | human gut metagenome | biome: gut microbiome; material: fecal sample | place: Denmark | collected 2008 | reverse complement strand
CCCAGCCGATACTTTAGAGCAATCGTGGCTGTTTAAGAAGTATCCTTTTTTCCGTGACCAGGTAGAAGAGTGCGATGTGACCGGAAAGCATATTCTTCCGCTTTCGGTAGATGAAACGGTATCCGAGCAAGTTTACCGGAAAGAGCCGCATTCGGAGAAAACGTATATCCGCGGAATGAACTCTTCGGGCGTGAATGAGCTGTTCAGCACAGGAGAGATGCTTTCTACGGTGTTGAAGGATGTGTTTCAGGATATCGATATTTATCAGGACCGCTTTCGCTTTTTGCAATATCCGTTTGACAGTCCTATATCGGAGGCTGGAATCCGTTTCTATAAATTCTATATCATGGATACCATTTATGTGGAACGGGACAAGTGTTTCCGCTTGTCGTTCGTGCCTAATAATTCGCAGGATTTCGGCTTTACGGGAAGTTTGTATATTCTGGCGGACTCTACCTATCGGGTAAAGCAGTGCCGGCTGAATCTTCCGAAGAAAACGGATATCAATTTTGTCGATAACATGATTATTGACCAAAAGTTCGGGGAGTTGTCTACAGGTGAATGGACATTGATGGAAGACGATATGCTGTGCGAGATGTCATACCTGCAGAAATTGCTAGGCTCTTTTCTGGTAAGGCGCACAACCCGGTATTTTGATTTTAACTTTGAGCCTTTGCCCGATGCCTTGTTTGATAAGAAAGGAAAGGAAATAAAGGATGTAAACGCAATGATGCGTGATAAGGAATTCTGGAGCAAGTACCGGCAAGAAGACTTAACCCAGTCGGAGAGCCGTATGGGGAATTTTGTGGATGATTTGGCAAAGATTAAGGGATTCAAGTACATCATGTTTGTGCTGAAGGCTTTTATCGAGAACTTTGTGGAGACCAGTACGCCGGACAGCAAGGTAGACATCGGGCCGATTAACACCATGATATCTTCGAATTATATTGACGGGTTGCGCTTGCGCGCTTCGGCGCAAACGACCGCCAATTTGCATCCGAACCTGTTCCTGAAAGGTTATTATGCTTATGGCTTCAAAGACCATCGGTCGAAATACATGGGTGAGGTGGAATATTCCTTTGACAAGAAAGAGTATCTGCCTCGTGAGTTTCCGAAACATTCGTTGACATTCACTTATCAGTATGACAACATGCTGCCTTCGGATAAGTTTGTAAATACAGATAAAGACAATGTGTTTACCTCATTCAAGGTATGTACGGTAGACCAGTACAACTACGAGCGCAAGGCGACCATTAAGTATGAGCGTGAACGGGAATTCGGGTTCAAGACTACGGCTACTTTGCGGTATGCCAATTACGAGCCTTGCGGGAAGTTGTTTTACCGGACCATGGCAGGCGAATCCCAGTTGCAGTCTGCCTTGGCAAGCGGTGCCTTGTCGGGTATCGATTGGGTGCGTTCTCCGTTTAATACGCATGACATTACGGTGGCAGAAGCTTCGTTGGCATTCCGTTATGCTCCCGGTGAGACTTTTGTCAATACCAAGCAGCGCCGTATCCCTGTCAACTTGGATGCTCCGGTGTTTACCCTTCAGCATACGCTGGCATTGAAAGGGGTGTTGGGAGGAGATTATACATACAATGTGACCGAGGTCAGCGCGTACAAGCGTTTTTGGTTAAGCTCTTGGGGGAATATTGATGCGCATTTAAAAGGGGGCATCCAATGGAATAAAGTTCCTTTCCCTTTGCTGATTATGCCGGCCGCCAACTTATCGTATATCCTCGAAGACGAAACTTTCAACTTGATTAATAATATGGAGTTCCTGAACGACCGCTATGCTTCTCTTGAGTTGTCGTGGAATATGCAGGGCAAGTTATTCAACCGGATTCCTTTGTTGAAGGAACTGAAATGGCGTGAGTTCTTCGGGGTAAAATGCCTGTGGGGGAAATTGACGGACAAGAACAATCCGTTTTTGGAACAGAATCGGAATGACGATGTACTGATGATGTTTCCGGGGCATTATAATGCGAACGGGGGCTATGATTATTCCAGCTATGTAATGGATCCTCATAAGCCGTACGTAGAGATTACGGTCGGCATCCATAACATCTTCAAGTTATTTCATGTGGAATACGTACGCCGGTTGACTTATAATGATTTGCCTACTGCGAACGAGTGGGGCATCCGCTTTATGATACGGACAGGATTCTAATAAAAAACGGGCAAAGTTGTTTGGATTCTAAGTTTTTTGTATTTTTGTCCTATCAGAATATTTCGAAATATGAATAAGACAGAGATTCAGAATGTGAAGTTGCGGTTTGGCATTATCGGAAATACCGAGGGGCTGAACCGTGCCATTGATATAGCCATGCAGGTCGCGCCTACAGACTTGTCGGTTTTGGTGACAGGCGAGAGCGGTGTGGGAAAAGAAAGTTTTCCTCAGATTATCCATCAGTTCAGCCGGCGGAAGCATGGACCGTATATTGCAGTGAATTGCGGTGCTATACCGGAAGGGACGATTGATTCCGAATTGTTCGGGCATGAAAAAGGAGCCTTTACCGGGGCCATCAGTGACCGGAACGGTTATTTTGCCGAAGCGGACGGAGGAACCATTTTCTTGGACGAAGTAGGGGAATTGCCTTTATCTACGCAAGCGCGTCTGTTGCGTGTATTGGAATCCGGAGAATATATAAAGGTAGGTTCATCGAAAGTGCAAAAGACCAATGTCCGTATTGTGGCTGCTACCAATGTGGACTTTTCGGCAGCTATTGCTGACGGGCGTTTCCGTGAGGATTTGTATTACCGTCTGAATACGGTCCCTATCAAAGTATTGCCATTGCGCGAACGTCCGGATGATATTGTGCTGCTGTTCCGGAAATTCGCGTCAGATTTCGGCGAGAAATACCACATGCCGGCAATTCAATTGACCGAAGAGGCAAAACAGATGTTGGTGCATTATCCGTGGCCCGGAAATATCCGTCAGTTGAAAAACATTACGGAGCAGATTTCCATTTTGGAGACAAACCGTGACATTACTCCCGATATATTGCAGAACTATCTGCCTCCTCAGCCTGAATCCCGTTTGCCGGCACTGTTCGGCATGCGTCCGTCGGGCGACAAGAAAAGCTTTGAAAGCGAAAGGGAGATTTTATATCAGGTCTTGTTTGATATGCGCCGGGATGTGACGGAATTGAAGAAACTGGTTCATGATATTATGGCAGAGCGGTCGGGAACTCCGGTCAGTCATCCTTCGGATACAACGGTGCATTACTTGCAAAATATGGTGAATGTAGTTCCGGAATCTCCGGTAGTGGTTAATCCGGTGTCTGCGGTTAGTGCTCCTCCGGTACATGCCGCTTCTGTTGAAGAACCGGAAGTGCAGGAACCGGAAGAATATGTAGAAGAAAACTTGTCTTTGGACGAAGTGGAGAGAAATATGATTCGCAAAGCATTGGAACGTCATCATGGAAAGCGGAAAAATGCGGCTATTGATTTAAAGATATCTGAGCGTACGCTTTATCGAAAAATAAAAGAATATGGGCTTGAATAAGAAGTATTGTAAATTTATCAGTTTGTGTGCAGGTTTTGCGTGTGTGTTGGCGGCGTGTTCTATTTCATATAAATTTAATGGAGCGTCTATTAACTATGATAAGGTAAAGACCATTTCATTTGAGAATTTCCCGAACCGTTCGGCTGCTTTCGTGTGGGGCCCGATGGAGTCGATGTTCAATACTGCGTTGCAGGATATTTATATGCGGCAGACCCGTTTGAAACAAACTCGTCAGGGAGGAGACTTGGAACTGTCGGGTGAAATTACGAACTATGACGCATATAATAAAGGTGTAGGATCGGACGGTTATTCTACCATGGCAGAATTAAGAATGACGGTCAATGTGCGTTTTGTAAACAATACGAACCATGCGGAAGATTTTGAACAGCAGTTTTCCGCGAGCCGTGAGTATGACGCCAGCCAGCAGCTTTCTTCGGTGCAGGAAGGGTTGGTCGATGAAATGATTGATGAAATCGTGGACCAAATTTTTAACGCGACCGTTGCAAATTGGTAATTGGGAATATGCAATGATAAAGTGTGTGTGCGGAATTAATTGATATTTCACCACAGAGGAAGCAGGGCATCACAGAGGAAAATTAAAAACTTTGTGTCCCTCTGTGCCCTCCGTGGTGAATCTTTGTTAGATAGATTAATTATGAGCAGTTACTTACAACAACGTTTACAACAATGGATTCAGCATCCTGAAGAATTATCGGCAGACAGCTTGTGCGACTTGCGGGAGTTGTTGGCGCGTTATCCTTATTTTCAGACTGCTCGTTTGCTTTACCTGAAGAATTTGTATGTGCTGGGTGATGCGTCTTTTAAATCGGAACTGCAGAAAAGTGCGCTTTACATCGCCGATTTGAGTGTGCTTTTTTATTTCATTGAAAGTGGACGCTTGGCAGTCGGCAAGCATCGTGAAGAGCAGCGGGAAGAAGCGGAGAAGGCAGGTGGTCCAGACAGGACGTTGGATTTGATAGACCGTTTCTTGTCGGAGCTGCCGGAACAATTGGGAGACGATTTGCCTTTACCTCTTGAAACGAATGTGGATTATGCATCTGTTTTGATGCGCGAAGAAGCGGAACCGGAAAAAACGGCTCCATTGAAAGGACAGGAACTGATAGACCGGTTTATCGAACATTCGCACGAAGGGGGAGAAGAATGTTTGCAGGGCGGAGAGGAAAATACAGAAGATGTGGAGGAACAATCGGAAGCATTAGAAGAACCGGACTCTGATGAGCAGTATTTCACTGAAACTTTGGCTAAAATTTATGTCAAGCAGCACCGTTATGAGAAGGCTCTTGAAATTATTAAAAAATTAAATTTGAAATATCCAAAAAAAAATGCTTACTTTGCAGACCAAATAAGATTTTTGGAAAAACTGATTATTAACGCTAAATCAAAATAAGGAAAAATGTTTTATTATTTATTAGTTGGATTGATTGTGTTGGCATCTGTATTGATGTGTTTTGTTGTATTGATACAGAATTCAAAAGGAGGCGGGCTTGCTTCCAGTTTTGCCGCTTCAAATCAGATTATGGGTGTGCGTAAGACCACCGATTTCATAGAGAAACTAACATGGGGATTGGCTGTGTTCATGGTAGTAGTCAGTATCGCTGCAGCTTACGTGATTCCGAGTGCAGTAGAAGGTTCTTCAGTGATTATGGATCAGGCTGTGGAAGAACAGAAGACGAATCCGCTGAATGCTCCGGAAGGTTTTGCCGCTCCCCAGCAGAATGCGGCTGAACAGGAAACGGTCCCTGCGGCAAGTGATTCGGCTGCCCGCTAAGAGTCATTTCTAAAGTCTTTAGGAGAGGCTTTTAATAGGATATGCATAAGAGGATGTGTCAGTTTGGGCATATCCTCTTATTTTTTCAGTTGCTTTCCAAGGTACACGCAACTATCAGCATCGGGCTACGCATATATATCCGAAGGGAAATGCACATAAATGAGTATGCCCTCGGAAAGAGTTACGGCGTTACCATTGTAACGGGTGGCCATCTTTTCCTGATGGCACACACCTGTACTGAAAAGTCCGTTGCTTTCTTAATTTTTCTTAATGCATGCAGTATTCGGCTTTTTTCTTTCTTTATTAATTGAAACGATAAAAAGAAACGCTTATGAAAAAGATAATGAAATGCGGATTATGGGTCTGTGCTTTGGTATTGGGTCTGTTTCAGGCTTCGTGTGATGACGGAGACGGGTATTCAATCGGTGATATAGCATACGATTGGGTGACGGTGCATGTACAGAGCGACGGTGTGTATACATTTACAGGAGATACTTGGGGAACGATGTTTCCTGCGGCATCGGTTGTTTGGGGATACCGTTTGTCTGAAGGTACCCGTGGTTTATTGGTCTTCAATCCGTTGTATGATAACTATTATGGATACGATGTGGGCATCAAGCCGCAGCAGCTTCGCCCCTTCCTGACCAAGACCGTTGAAGAGCTGACTGACGCCAATGAAGCGGAGTTTGCCAACCATCCGGCATATGTGCTTGATGCATGGGTAGCCGGAGGCTATATGAATATGCTGTTTAAAATGAAGTTGCCTATAGACAAAAAGCACCGTGTCAGTTTGGTGAAACGGGCGGATGAACCGGCAATCGGAGAGGACGGTTATATTCATTTGGAGTATCGGTATAATACGTATGGGGATACGACTGATGTATTCAATCCGTATGAAGAGGTGGTTTGTTATAACTTGAATACATTGCCTTTGGATGAAGCTGACGGCATCAAGATGAAAGTCAATTCAGCTATTTACGGAGAACAGACATGGGTGTTCGAAAATATGGAACAGCCAGTGCCTGAAGAGGCGAAAGATATAAGTATGTCATCAGAAGAAAGCGATATCGAATAAGGGCGAGGTTGTTGTTTGTTTGCGCAGATAAATGTGTTTTGCACATTTGTCTGCGTTTTTATTTGTCTTTTTCTGCAGAAAGTCTATTTTTGTAAAAAAGAAGATGGCTTATGAAAATACTGATAGTAGAAGATGATCAAGACTTGCGGGAAATAACGACCCGTTCGTTAGAGAAGGAGCGTTATGTGGTTTCGCAAGCTCCCGATTATCGGACCGCTTTGTTGAAAATAGAAGATTATGATTACGATTGCATACTGTTGGACATTATGCTTCCTGACGGAAACGGGCTGGACTTGTTGAAAGAACTTCAAGCTTTGGGCAAGCGTACCAATGTGATTATCTTGTCGGCGAAAGATTCTATAGAAGATAAGGTCGTTGGATTGGATTTGGGCGCGGATGACTATTTGCCGAAACCGTTTCATCTGGCAGAGCTGCATGCACGGCTGAAAAGCTTGTTCCGGCGGAGCCAGCGGGAGGGCGAACACAAGATGCAAGTGGGTAACATTGAGGTCTATCCCGATCAGTTCCGTGTGATGATAAACGGAAAGCAGGTAGAGCTGAACCGGAAAGAATATGATATCCTGTATTATTTCATGTCGCGTCCGGGGAGGCTGGTTAATAAAAACACGCTTGCTGAATCGGTGTGGGGTGACCATATCGACCAGGTGGATAATTTTGACTTCATATATGCGCAAATCAAGAATTTAAGGAAGCGCCTGAAAGATGCGGGAGCTACGCCTGAGTTGAAATCGGTGTACGGTTTCGGATATAAATTTGTGGTCGAATGAAACTGTTTCATCTGGTATTATGGCGTTTGTCATTGGCTTTGGTTGTTGTCTTTACTGTGTGGGCAGGGCTTTTCTATATGGCTATTATAGAAGAAGTGAACGATGAAGTCGATGATTCGCTCGAAGATTACTCCGAGCAGCTCATTGTGCGTTCCTTGCTGGGAGAGAAAATGCCTGATACGAGTAATGGCTCGAATAACCAATATTACTTGTATGAGGTGAGCAAGGAGTATGCGGCGGCGTATCCCCAAATTACTTACCGGGATGAGATGGTGTATATTACCGAGAAAAGAGAGGAAGAGCCTGCACGGGTGCTGATTACGATTTTCCGTGCGTCCAACGATCGTTATATGGAGTTGGTTGTATATACTCCGACGATAGAGAAAATGGATTTGCAACGTGCCATATTGGGTTGGATTGTATTTTTGTATGTCTTGCTTTTATTGGTCATATTATTGATTACGGCATGGGTGTACCGGCGTAACATGAAGCCTTTATACCGTTTGTTGGGGTGGCTGGACCGTTATCAGTTGGGACATCCGAACGAGCCGTTGGATAATCAGACCAAAATTACGGAATTCCACCATCTGAACGAGACGGTTTCGGAATTTGCGGAGCGGAATGAAAAGCTTTTCGAGCAACAAAAGCAGTTTATCGGAAATGCCTCGCACGAAATGCAGACACCGTTGGCGATATGCCGCAACCGGCTGGAGATGTTGATGGAGGATGAAAGCTTGTCCGAACGGCAGTTGGGAGAATTGATAAAAACCCATCGTACACTTGAAAACCTGACTCGCATGAACCGTTCGTTGTTGCTCTTGTGCAAGATAGAGAACGGACAATACATGGACAGGCATCAGGTTTGCCTGAATGAATTGCTGAAGCATTACGTGGATGATTATCGGGAAGTATATGCCTATCGGAAGACTCGGGTGGAAATGGAACTGAAGGAATCGTTTTGTGTGGAAATGAACGATTCGCTGGCTACGGTTTTGGTCACAAACCTGCTGAAAAACGCTTTTGTGCATAATGTGGACGGAGGGGTTATCCGAATTGAAACCAGCAGGCAGGCTTTTGTAATCCGGAATACGGGTAGTGAGGCATTGGACGGCAAACGCATTTTCGAACGTTTTTATCAAGGAAAGAAGAAAGAAGGTTCTACCGGACTGGGGTTGGCTTTGGCGGACACCATTTGTAAGATGAGCCAATTGCAAATCCGTTATTTTTATGAAAAAGACTTGCATTGCTTCGAAATTTCAAAATCTTTTCAGAATCCCTCTTCATCTTTGTGATAGGCTCAGAGAAAAATAGTATTAACTTGTAAAAACGGATGGTATATGAAAAAATGGATTTTGATGTTGATTTGTGTGTTGGGAGTGCAGTCAATGGCGTGGGCGGATAATGACAAGCCGATTCAAATCGGACAGTTGCCTACGAAAGCGCAGACCTTTATTACAACGTATTTCAAGGAGCATAAAGTGGCATTGGCAAAGATGGAGTCCGGATTGTTCTATAAATCGTATGATGTGATTTTTACGAATGGCGAGAAATTGGAGTTCGATAAGTCGGGCGATTGGACGGAAATCCAATGTAAGGCTTCCGAAGTGCCTGTGCAGGCGATACCGGCGGAGATTCGTTCGTATGTGACTTCTACGTATCCCGATGCCAAAATCTTGCAAATCGAACGTGACGGGAAGGAGTATGAAATCAAACTTTCCAATCATTGGGAGATTACGTTTGATTATAAGTTTCGGGTAATTGACATTGATGATTGAAAACACGGCAGCCCGTGTAAACTTAAATGACCGCACGTTTTTATTAATTCGTGCGGTCATTTAAGTTTACACGGGCTGCCGTGTTTTATGAGTTCATGCTCATCAGGAATTCATCGTTGTCTTTCGTTTTTTCCAGATGTTCTTTTACCGAATTCATGGCTTCTATCGGATTCATGTCTGCCAAAAACTTGCGTAAAATCCACATGCGGTCGAGTGTGGTTTTATCAAGCAGCAGGTCGTCGCGGCGCGTGCTGGAAGCCGTAAGGTTTACTGCAGGGAAGATGCGTTTGTTGCTCAGGTTCCGGTCGAGCTGCAATTCCATATTACCTGTACCCTTGAATTCTTCAAAGATTACTTCATCCATTTTTGAGCCGGTATCTATCAATGCTGTAGCGATAATGGTCAGTGAACCTCCTCCTTCTATATTACGTGCGGCACCGAAGAAACGTTTGGGCTTGTGTAGTGCATTAGCGTCTACACCACCCGACAATACTTTGCCCGATGCAGGTGAAACCGTGTTGTATGCACGGGCCAAACGGGTGATGGAGTCAAGGAAGATGACGACATCGTGTCCGCATTCTACCATGCGTTTGGCTTTTTCCAATACAATTCCCGCAATCTTTACGTGACGTTCTGCCGGTTCATCGAAAGTAGAGGCTATGACTTCTGCGTTGACACTGCGTGACATGTCGGTTACTTCTTCCGGACGTTCATCGATAAGCAACATAATCATGTACACTTCCGGATGGTTGGCAGCTATGGCATTGGCAATGTCTTTCATCAAGATTGTTTTACCGGTTTTGGGTTGTGCTACAATTAATGCACGCTGTCCCTTGCCTATAGGAGCGAACAAGTCTACGATGCGTACGGAGAGGTTGTCGTCATATCCTTTGCAAAGTTTGAATTTCTCGTCAGGGAAGAGGGGTGTCAGATGATCGAACGGAACACGGTCGCGTACCAATTCAGGCGGCAGGCCGTTTATCTTTGACACCTTTACCAATGGGAAATATTTTTCGCCTTCTTTAGGCGGTCGGATTGTTCCGTCTACCACGTCTCCGGTTTTTAGTCCGAATAACTTGATTTGTGACTGGGAAACATAAATGTCATCGGGAGATGAAAGATAATTGTAGTCTGAAGAGCGGAGGAATCCGTATCCGTCCGGCATGATTTCCAACACGCCCGAGCCTTTAAGAATGTCATCAAATTCGTAAAGTTTTTCTGCTGGTTTGGCTGTTGCGGCTTCTGGTGCCGCTGCTGTTGCTTGCGGGGTGTCGGCAGACGCTTGTGTGGGTTGGTTGGGTCGTCCGTTAGCTTGGCGGTTATTGTGACGTTGCTGGCGTGATTGATAACGGTTGTTGTTGGACTTGTTGTCTTTGTCAGGAACAATCGGTTGCTCCATTTTTGTCGCTTCAAATTTGCCCAGCAATTCGGTTGGCAATTCAATTTTTTCAGAAGGAAGGTCTTCGATAGCGATAAAGTCATCGCCTTCGTCCATGTTCAATTCTGGCAACTCAGCATTGTCAGGCATGGCAGGGGAAGTTTCCGTCTGCTCGGGTATTGTGTTCTCTATATCGTTGGAGACTTGCGGTTGTTCTTTTTCTACCGAACTTTTGTTCTTGCTTCCCGGCTTCCTTCCGCGTTTTGGTTTCGGTTTCTCTTCATTTTCTGGAGCAGGAACTGTTTCAGGTTGGTTTTCTGACGTCCCGGTTGCGGCAATCACATTTTCTGTTTTAAATAAAGGTGCCGGTGCGGGTAATGGGGGGGTGCTTGCTTCCAGTTTTTGTGCTTTGTCTTTAGTGGCGGTATATACCTTGTCGCCTTCTTTTTTTACACTGATGCGTGAACGTTTGCGGGGTTGTCCTTCTTTACGTTCTTCGTTTGTTTTTCCGGTAGTTGCTTTTTTAGTCGCTCCTACAATAGCTTGTTCGTCTAGAATACGATATACCAGTTCTTCTTTTTGTAAGGTACTGGTTTTTTTCAGACCCAACTCTTTGGCAATCTGTTGCAATTCTGACAAATCTTTGTCGTTCAATTGAATAATGTTATACATAAGTATAGGTTGTAATGAATTGTGTAATATTTGTAAGTGTAAGAGCTTGAATCGTTTATACACACAAACGTTCTTCGGTGCGTATTACACTTGTCAATAATTACGGATTTAAAGATTATTGTTTGATTAGTTTTTGAAGTGAGGTTTACAAAACGTATTGCCTTTTCTCACATATTTGACAGGACAAAAGTACGCATTTTTTTTATATCTTCTATGAATCTCGTTAATTTTTTTTCAAAATGTCCCGCTGATTGCTGGAAAAATGCTAATTTAGCGGTGGATTTTCAAAGTGGGAATTCGATTTATTAATTTAACAGTTGAATACAATGAAGAAAGTGATTTTTACAGAGAAGGCACCTGCTGCTATCGGTCCGTATAGCCAGGCTATTGAAGCGAACGGAATGGTTTTTGTATCGGGACAATTGCCCGTTGATCCTGCTACGGGCGAATTTGCTCCCGGAGGAGTAGCAGAGCAGACCACTCAGTCATTCGAAAATATCAAGAATATTTTGGCAGAGGCTGGCTTGACCACTGCCCATATTGTAAAGACAACGGTTTTCTTGGCTGATATGGCTTTGTTTGCCGATATGAATGCGGTATATGCCAAGTATTTCGACGGAGATTATCCGGCTCGTTCGGCTGTAGCTGTAAAGGCTTTGCCGAAAGGTGCGCTGGTAGAAGTAGAATGCATTGCGGTCCGGTAATTTAAACGATTGTATATGAACTTTCAACTATCAACGAATAGAACTTATATTTCGCCCGGTTCGTGGTTTGCGTTGACATATCCGTCCGGATGGTGTGAGTCAGAAGACGCTGAAGATAGTTTCTTGTTTTATAATCCGGACAAGTGGGCTGGGAATTTCCGTATTTCCGCTTATCGGGGTGAAAGCCGTGGCTATGCGAAAGAATGCATGGAGGATGAATTGGCACATACCCGTGGAGCAAAGCCGGTTCAGGTAGGAAATTGGAAATGTGTGTATTGGGCTGAGAGTTTTCAGGAAAACGCGAATTGGTACACGACTCATTTTTGGATTACGGGACAGGGCGCCGTGTCGGTGGAATGTTCTTTTACAGTGGTTAAAGGAGAAAATATCAAGGTTGCGGAAGAAATTATCGCTTCGCTTCGTGTACGGAGAGATGACGAAAAATTGTGGAAAGCGGTCATACCGGTACGAATACTTGAAATCAATGGAATCAATGAAGCATACGATTGGGCGGTATTAACCATCAAAAAGCAATTGACGAAAGATTTTACCGGATGTGAGGCAGATATCGACCGTATTCAGCAGGTGATGGATAGCGGGCGCTTTAAGTCTGAACAGCGTCAGGCATGGGAAAGTTTCGGTATCGCGTTCGGTACGATATTGGTAAATGAAATGGACGGGATGGACTGGGTGACGGTCATTGACGGAAAACAAGAATATCCTGCTTTGCGTTTCGCTGATACCGAAGTGATGGTTTATCCTACAAAGCTTGTGTGGGATGCCGTGCGGAACGGAAAAACCTGTAATTTGAAAGACGAATACTTGCGTATCCGCACTGAAGTAGAGAAAGCGCTTTCTAAATGAAGAATTAAGAATGAAGAATCAACTGACGCATTACACGATTCTTCATTCTTCATTTTTCATACCTCATTCTTCATTCTTAATTAAAAGTTCTATGGTCTCTTATTTGCAAGTAGAGAATTTGACGAAGTCATTTGGTGACTTGCTTCTGTTTCAGAATATCTCGTTTGGAGTTGCCCAAGGGCAGCGCATCGGGCTGGTAGCGAAAAACGGAAGCGGAAAGACTACCTTATTGAATATATTGGCAGGCAAGGAAGGATATGACGGAGGCCAAATCACTTACCGGCGCGATTTGCGTGTAGGTTATTTGGAACAAAGCCCTGTTTACCCTGAAGAATTGACCGTATTGGAAGCTTGCTTTTCGCATGGAAATGCTGTAGCGGAAGTCATTAAAGAATACGAGCGTTGCATGGCTACGCCGGGTAATCCGGGACTGGACGTGTTACTGGAACAGATGGAACATGAAAAAGCATGGGATTACGAACGTCAGGTGAAACAAATCCTTTCGCAATTGAAAATCCGCGACTTCAACCAGCAAGTCAAACACCTTTCCGGAGGGCAGTTGAAACGTGTCGCTCTTGCCAATGTGTTGATTACCGAGCCGGATTTGCTTATCTTGGACGAGCCGACCAACCATTTGGATTTGGATATGACCGAGTGGCTGGAAGGATACCTGAGCCGTTCTAAGCTCAGTTTGCTGATGGTGACGCACGACCGTTATTTCCTTGACCGTGTATGCGATGAAATCATGGAAATAGATAATTGCCGGCTTTATTCTTATAAAGGCAATTACAGTTATTATTTGGAGAAACGGCAAGAACGCATGGATGCGACCAATGCCGAAATAGCCCGTGCCAATAACTTGTATCGTACCGAATTGGAATGGATGCGCCGGATGCCTCAAGCGCGGGGGCATAAAGCCCGTTATCGGGAAGAAGCGTTTTACGAATTGGAAAAGGTTGCCAAGCAGCGCATGTATGATGCCAACGTGAAGTTGGATGTAAAAGCTTCTTATATCGGCTCGAAGATTTTCGAGGCAGACCATTTGTGCAAGCGTTTCGGCGAGCTTACGATATTGGATGATTTTTCGTATATCTTTTCCCGTTACGAAAAAATGGGCATTATCGGCAATAATGGTACCGGTAAGTCCACTTTTATCAAGATTCTGATGGGGTTGGAAAAACCGGATAGCGGAACGCTCGATATCGGCGAAACCGTACGCTTTGGCTATTATTCGCAAGAAGGGCTGAAGTTCGATGAGCAGATGAAGGTGATTGACGTCATCACATCGGTGGCAGAGGTCATTGAAATGGGAAACGGAAAGCGGCTTACTGCTTCTCAGTTTCTGCAACATTTTCTTTTTTCGCCCGAAAAGCAACATAATTATGTGTATAAGTTGAGTGGGGGAGAGCGTCGCCGGCTATATCTGTGTATGGTTCTGATGAAGAACCCTAATTTTCTGGTATTGGACGAGCCGACAAACGACCTTGATATTGTAACCCTGCAAGTGCTGGAAGAATACTTGCAGAATTTTAAGGGGTGTGTCATTGTGGTAAGCCACGACCGCTATTTCATGGATAAGGTGGTCAACCACTTGCTGGTATTCAACGGGCAAGGCGACATTCGTGATTTTCCCGGGAACTATACCGATTACCGTGAATGGAAAGCAGCTAAAGCTGTTCATGAGAAAGAAGCTTCTCCGCAGCCGAAGAAGGAAAAGAAACCTCAGCGTGAGCGTCCCGAAGGCAAACGCCGCATGACATTCAAAGAACGCAAGGAGTTCGAGCAATTGGAGCAAGAGATAGCTGCGCTCGAAGAAGAGAAAAAGTCGATAGAAACAGCGCTTTGCAGTGGTGCGTTAGGGGTTGAAGAATTGACTGAAAAATCGAAACGCCTGCCGGTCTTGAATGAGGAACTCGACGAGAAAACCATGCGTTGGTTGGAATTGAGCGAGATAGAAGGCTGATTGATGAGGTTAAGAGGCATTCCTATCCCTTCGGTAAGATTCATAGTGGCGAGGTTGATGGAGAGATATTGTTTCAAAAGAAATTGTTTCGAATTTATCGTGTGATGATTTTTGGATGAGTTTTGAGTCATTTTCACTTGTGTGATGAGGAAGATAGCGGGTATCTGACGAAGAACAGAAGCGGGAAGGACCCAAAAATCGCCCAAAGTACACACGAAAACGAATACATCAAGACAAGAAAAACTTTTTGGAGAGAATTCAAAACAGTTTCTTAACGTATCTCGAATTCGGATAATTTGATGCCATAGCCCATTTCGGGCCATTCTACGTAGATGTCTTGGTCATCTGTATGCCTCACTATCAACACTTGTTGCGTAGGGTTGATTGTTTGAAGAAAATCGTATGCCTCTATGGGCAACTGGTACGTGCGGCTGTCCCCATTGTGCCTGATGAAGAGCTTCAGGCAAGTCCGGCTGATGCTGACATCTTCCAGCTGGTAGGTGTCTTTCAGGTCAATTCTGCCTGCAAACAACGCTTTGGCTTGTTCGAAGATGGAATTTCCTTGTTCTTTATCCCATTTGTTCATGATTCTTGCCCACACTTTTTCTTCTTTGTCTTTCGGTTTTTCCAGATTTATCTGTTTCATGGCTTCAGGAAGCCCGAATAGATTACCTGTTGCAGGATTGGCTTCCAGATAGAGTGTATGTGTTTCTTCATCATATCCGTAGGCATAAAAACACCATTCTCTATGTGCTCCAGTTCCCCGGCAAGCTTGAAGGATGAGCGGGTCGTCTTCTTTATCTACCGACCAAAAGCAAAACACCAATGCGTCTTTCAGTACGAATGTGCAGATGTCTTTTCCTGCTTCCAGGCACAATACGATGTAGCACCCGTTTGTGGCACGCCCGAAACTATGCTCTACCAGTACCCATACTTGGCTGCCTTGTAGGTAAGGGTGCCCGGGTATGCGCCAAAAGCTTTTTGCATCCCAACCGAATAACATCATGCTTTGACTGGCATAGCTGCTGAAATCCGCTTCCGTATAGCGTCGGAACAAGATGGTACAGTTTTCGATGATTTTCCATAAGTTCGATGCTTTTGTCAGTTCTTTCAGATTGAAAGAAATTTCATGCGCGTCCGTCCTTTCCGGGTACCAGTAGGATAACATACTGTCCAATTCGTCTATCAGCAGGCAGAAAGTGCGTTGGGGGTTTTCCTTATAAGGGTCGATATTTCGGCATCGTATATAAATCACCGTCACGATGCCCCAATACACATCCGGTTCGTCCGCTTTCAGGTCTTTCAGTATCGGGGCAGTTTCTTGCTGGAATTCCGGAGAACAAGCTTCGTAATCATCATCGGTCAGCATGAGCAGCAAGTATCGAAGCCACTTCGGATGTTTCCGGTCCATTTCGGGCAGAATCAAGTCGCTGAAATAAGCGGCCCCTTCAAAGATACGCGCTAAGTTATGCAAGTGCCTTTCCGTGAGGCAGTGCTCTTCCAGGAGCTTGTCCCACACGTCGTCCACCGTACTGTCTTTCGTTTCATCCCTCATAATCCGATAAAGGGTCGCCTTGTTGCTTTCGTATCCCAAGTCTTTGGCGAGTGCGGAAGCCGAAGGCGCGAAAGCCCGGTTTTCGATGAGGCATTGCAATATCTTTCGTTTCTCGTTCATATCCGTATCAATTTAAGCCGGTTTTGATACAAAACGCCGGCACCTGCCGAAATCCGTCCTTATATAATATAAGGGGTAAACGGGAAAACCGTAATTTTGTATCAATCGGATGTAAAGGTAAAAAAACTCCCGAAAAAGAGCGTCATGTCCGGCAAAAAATGTATATTTGCATGATGCGGGCTGGAGAAATGGCCCATATTTATGGAAAGCGTTTTTTGCTTTCGTCCTAAGAAACGAAATCGCCAAAATTCAGACTCAGACGGATGAAAGGAACATGACGCTCATCTGTTTTGTCTATGTCGGTGTACAGCCCGTGCTGTACCTGTTCATACCAAGACGGCGTGGGAGTACTGTTTATATTCATTTCTGGGTAAGGCGTTTGGCGATGCCTGTTTCTTGATGGATAGCAGACAAGTCCTCACGCCTTTACTTTTGTCTTTAAATCTAATGCTGAATTCGGAGGGCTTATAGGCGTATAAGAAGGGGAGGGAATATCTTCTCCAGAAAGGGGAAAAAGTCATGAAATATAAATTAGATTACGATTGCGGTTCGTGAGAGTCCGATTGGGAAATAGAGGACGGTATCCGATACGATGCTATGGGTTGACAAAGTAATATATACTGCATCGCCCGATGCAGTATATATTCATAGGCAGATGAAGTATATATTCATCGGGCGATGCAGTATATATTACTTTTGGAGGGGTATTGGATAGCCTGGCTTTTATAATATCAGTCCGGCTATGTTTCCGTACGAATAAGCGTCCGTATTTTATTTCCCTTTTTAGTGGTGAAATAGCTGTAATATTGCAATAACTTGATGATGTAAAGGTAAAAAACTCCAAGAAAAGAGCGTCATGTTCGAGTAAAAAACATATCTTTGTAGTGTCTGGCCGGAGAAATGGCCGGACTTACATATAGAAAGCGTTTTTTTGCTTTCGTCCTGAAAAACGAAATCGCCAATTTCAAACCAGAAGGATGAAAGAACATGACGCTCATCTGTTTTGCATATGTCCGTGTACAGCCCATGCTGTATCTGTACATACCAAGACGGCGTGGGAGTACTGTTTATATTCATTTCTGGTAAGGCGTTTGGCGATGCCTGTTTTTCAGTGCATAGCAGACAAGTCCTCACGCCTTTACTTTTGTATTAAATCTAATGCTGAATTCGGAGGGCTTATAGGTAAGAAAGGAGATGTGTGGTAAAGAAAGTATGTGTGTAAAAAATAATAGCTTAACGGAACCTATAGAAGGATTGATTTGAAGTCTAATTTAAATTTTACAGAATATGAAACCTTATAACGATTATGATGATAACGAGGAGGATTATTATTCTCCTACAGATTGGGAAAGAGATCCTTATGAAACAGATGAAGATTATGAGGATAGAATACAAGACCAAGAAGATTATTTGGATTACAACAATGATTGACGCTTATTAAATCGCTATTTTTTTGAGGAATGGCAAGATATGGTAGTAATAAAGCACGATCTTGCCATTTCTCATATAGACCCACATTGTTAGGTGATAATTTTGCTATAGTCTAAAAATAAAAATTAAGGAAATAGATTATTAGGGGGTATATATTTTTTAAAACGTAATATTGTAAAAATATTAAAGATGGATGGGAAATTTTAGCAATATAATTCTTAAAAGTGGATTCAGATTATGGCAAGATATAAAAAAAGTCCTATGCATGAAGGACAAGATAAAATAGCTCGGTTTAAACGACTTGATCAATTGTTACGCTCTTCTGAGGGGCATACATTAAATGAAATTTTAAATGATGACCGAATAGACAACATAAGCAAACGCCTTCTTCAAGATAATTTAAATGAACTAAAAGAGAAATATGGTGCCAAGTATAAAGAAGGTCTTTGTCGTGGCAGAGAAAAATTGTGGAGATATGAAGACACAAATTTCTCAATTATGGAGCAGACTTCCATAGACATGGAAGTAATAGGAAAGTCTATTGAAAAGCTTAGCTTTTTTAAGGGTGATCCTCGTTATGATATGCTTAGATTCTATCTTATTGAACTCGAAAATGGTATATCTGAAGATGGAATTAATTTTATGTCGTTTGACAATAATAGTGAGGTCGCCGGTCTTGAATATATTGAGAATATTATGAATGCCATTATACATAAATATCCGTTGAAAATGTGGTATCAACCTTTTAAAGGAAAGGAATTGGAAAGGAATATCCATCCTTATCATCTTCGTCAATATAATAGACGGTGGTATGTGTTCGCATTATGTGAAGGGCAAAACGAAATACATAATTATCCTCTTGATAGGATTGTGAGACTGGAACATTTAAGTAAGCCATATATCGAATCAAATATTGATTTTGATGAGTATTTTGATGATATAGTAGGTGTATCGAATTACAAGAATGCACCTTTAGAGAAGGTTGTGCTCAAAGTTGGCAATTCAAGTATTGATTATATAAGGACTAAGCCTCTTCATTGGAGTCAGACTGAATTGAAAGAATATTGTACAGAAGATTATACTGTTATTCAGCTGAAGGTTAAAGTTAATACAGAGCTTAAGATGCTTCTGTTTTCATATAGCGATGCAATCGAGGTCTTAGAGCCTGCATGGTTGCGGGATTCATTTGCAAAACAAATAAAAAATATGAGCGATATGTATAAAGTATGAAGAAATGCTGCATACATAGATTTGATAATTGGTGTATTTTTGCATGTCTGTAAAAGTGCACTTAAAAATACAGATGCCACAAACACCTATGGGCGGAAAAGACGGTGTCAAATTGGGTAATCTAATTAGTTCGTTTTATAGAATTAAATCTGGGTTATATAAATTAAGAGCAATATGGGTTTTATCGGAACAATATTAGGTTCAAAGGCTGTAGAAGAATATGTTAAAGAATATAAGAAAGTCCACTCTCAGTATGTAAAGAATCAAGAGAGTTTGAGGACGCAAGCTTTATTGCTTTATGGAAAAAGGAAGTTGTATGTTAAGATTCTTGAATCTATTCCACAGCGTTTATCTTCCATTAACAACTTACCCCCTTGGTGTAATAATGATTTGACAGATTCATTGAAACAAATAGAAGATTTTCAAAAAGCTGTCGAGTATGAGAAACGCCCTGATAAGTTTGCAGAATTAACGGATAAGACAGGACGAACAGCTGCTCAAATTTTGGGTACAGCTGCTACTGGTACAGCAATCGCAACTCTTGGCCCAACCGCAGCAATGTCAATAGCAACAGTTGTTGGTACAGCTTCCACAGGAACTGCAATTAGTGCCCTTACAGGTGCGGCGGCAACGAATGCGGCATTGGCATGGCTTGGAGGAGGTGCTGTCGCAGCTGGTGGAGCAGGCATTGCGGGGGGAAATCTCTTATTAGGCTTGTTGGGCCCGATTGGATGGACTATTGCTGGTTTAGGTACTGCGGGTGGAATCTTCGCTGCCAGATTGAAGAATAAGAGTAAGCTAAAGGAGTTGGAGGCGCAGGTGGAGATTATGAAGCATTATAATGAAAATGTGGTTCCCCAGTTACGACATTTATCAAGTCTCATAGTGAGAAGCGATGATAATCAGAAACGATTGGAAGATTCTTTAGTGTGGTTAAATACTGTTTTCCCCAAGGACTATCAGCAATGGAATGAAGATCAAAAACATAAGTTGGAAGTTTTAATCAATATTGTATTCATTTCTGTTCAGTTGATAAACGAAAGGATTTAGTATGGAACTTCAAGATTTGCTAAAACTTTCCCCAGTAGAGCTTGCATCACGTGTTCAAGAACTTGAGTCACGCATTCAAGAGCTTGAGGATGAACGTTCTCGTCTGATTGATTTGATGGATAAAGTGAGGGAGCATAAACATAACTATTCAGGAGATTTTGGATTAGTTGTTAGTGCCCCAATTCAAGCATTGGTTAAAGAAGTTATATCTAATCCGGATGCTTTTATCCCTGATGACATAGACCGAATTATTAAGATATATGCCGATTCTGCGGAAATGCGCGGAACTTATGAATGTCTTGGATGGCGAATAGAAGAAAAATTGGAAAAAGTTAAGGAGGTTATGGTACCTAAAATCAGAGAAAATGTCGAGTTTTTTTCATCTATAGTTGGCCAGAACAAGACGGAGTATAACAATACTCATCTTATAGATATTTTGAGAATGGCTTTAAATGAGTCTGAGTCACTTTGTGATAACCTTGAGAATATCGAATCGTTTAAATATGGGATATCGGAACCATTTAATTTGAAGGCTGAGATACTAAGTGCTTTTAAGGGGGACAACTCCAAGCGTGGTCTTTTAGGAAAAACTACTATTCAAATTGAAAAATATTTTGGAGATTTGTCCGATGTTCAAGTTAGCATGAGTAAGAAAGCTTTCCGTTCACACGTTTTGGGAAACATAATCAAGAATTTGCATGATCATGCATTTGTTGAGGATTCAACTTCTACTTTCCCTATCTTAAATATTCGATTATCGCTGTGGAAGAAAATTTTGTCACGCTTTTTCTCGCGATTATTTACTATTAATCTCCAAAAAACTTTCAGTGTCGGAGATTATTTTGAGAAAAAAGTACTGATTAAATTAATAAAGGATGAGAAAAGTGATCATAGGGTTAACTTAATCATAGAAAATAATGGTAAGGAATTTAAGGGTGATAGAGATGCTATATTTGATAAAGGAGTTGGAAGCGGGGAGGGAATAGGGCTGTATTCTGCAAGGCAATTCCTGAAGCATTATGGAGCAAATATTGATATGTTGGAAAAGGTTGACGACGGATATAAAGTTGGATTTATTATTAATTTACCTATATATGGATCAAATTTATAACATCTTGTGGCTTGATGATGAGCCTATCAAAGCGCTGGAAATTATTCGGGAAATGCATCCTGAGATGAATTTTGAGAAGATTGGTTATGTTGATGAATGTAAAGACAGGATTACCAATAAACGCGAAAAGTATCATGCAGTAATACTTGATGCTAACGGAGTGTCTTCGGATTCTCCAGAGAAAGATGCAAATAAAAGCGGTTTTCTTCCTTTGGTTCGTCACGTGATAAATTGCAAAATACCGCTATACATTTACTCTGGTCAGCTCCTTAGGAAATCGGAGGGAGATACCGCAGATGTAGTTTTGGAGGCATTACACAATTGGGGATTGCGAGACGGAGAAAACATATTTCAAAAGTCAAGTGGTCCTTATGAAATGATTGAGAAGATAAAATCCGATTTAGATAATAAATATTATTACTATCAGGGATATGAATATATTCTTGATTTCTTCTCAAGGGGTTGGATAGAGATGAAATTTAAGTCTTCTCAATTCGATCCTATTATGGAATATTATAAAGAACGTGATATAGATTCAGCTCATGGTAACCAGATGCGTCAAAGCGTTGAGCAAATGCTGGAGTGTATAAATTCAATAATGAAAATTACAGATGACAAGGAAGATAGGGCATCTAAAATTATTGGTGGATTGTCTCATTCCTATAAGAGATACTCTGAAGTAATGATAGGTGCTTTGAAGCATATGGATGAAATGCCTAACGAAGAAAGTCACAATGCTTTGGACGAAGAGATGCGAGAACTGTTTTTTTTATCAGACTTCTCAACCTTTTTCTTGGTTACAAAATGGTTTCATAATCTCATGTTACGGCTTGAAAAAGAAGGTTTCACAAA
>ULRZ01034972.1_pt1 | contig 22347 bp, 14 predicted proteins | sample 1955861 | NCBI WGS metagenome assembly ULRZ01 (sample SAMEA4835694, study PRJEB28245) | human gut metagenome | biome: gut microbiome; material: fecal sample | place: Denmark | collected 2008 | reverse complement strand
TTTTACCTTTCCCGCCAAACTTTTCCGCATCTTTTTTTGCCCCCTTTTTCAACTTTTTCACAATCACCAATTTATCAACGAGTTATAAGAACAAAAAAAATCGCCGGTCATTCATCAAGAATGCCAGCGATTCCTTTTATTCCCAGAATTTAGTCCACATTATGCAAGTCGTGCCCCATTCGGTCCTTCTTAGTGTGAAGGTAAAATCTATTATATTTATTAGGTTCGATTTCCAATGGAACATTTTCCGCTATCGTCAGTCCATACCCCGTAAGTCCAATTCTTTTTTGCGGATTGTTTGTGAGCAATCGCATCTTTGACACGCCAAGGTCATGCAGAATGCTTGCGCCAACGCCGTAGTCGCGCTCGTCGGCCTTAAATCCGAGGCAAAGATTTGCCTCAACCGTGTCCATTCCGTTCTCCTGGAGTTTGTACGCGCGCATCTTGTTCATCAAGCCGATGCCACGCCCCTCCTGGTTAAGATACACTACCACGCCTTTGCCTTCCTTCTCTATCATCTCCATTGCCTTGTGGAGTTGCGCTCCACAATCACAGCGGTAAGAGCCGAGGATGTCGCCAGTGGCGCACGACGAATGCACACGCACGAGAATCGGCTCGTCCTTCTCCCATTCGCCCTTTACAATAGCCATATGCTCCAACCCATTCGACTTCTGCAAGAACGGGATCAGTCGGAAATGTCCATACTTCGTCGGCATATCCACTTCTTCGCCTTTTTCCACAATTGACTCCTGCTTCAGGCGATAAGCCACCAAGTCGTTGATTGAAATCAGCTTTATTCCGAATTCCTCCGACATTTTTTTCAATTCAGGCAGACGCGCCATTGTGCCGTCATCATTCATGATTTCCATCAACGCGCCGGCAGGATACAGTCCAGCAAGGCGAGCAAGGTCGACAGCCGCCTCAGTATGCCCCGTGCGGCGAAGCACACCCTTGTCCTGCGCATAAAGAGGATTGATGTGTCCAGGACGTCCGAAGTCGGCAGGCTTCGCATTTGGATCGGCAAGAGCGCGGATCGTTGCGGCACGGTCATGCGCCGACACACCAGTGGAGCATCCCTCCAACTTGTCGACAGTGACAGTGAACGGAGTGCCGAGCATCGACGTGTTGTCCGACACCTGCACGTCCAAGTCAAGTTCCTTGCAACGCTGAAGCGTAATCGGCGCACAAAGCACGCCACGTGCATGCTTCAACATAAAGTTCACCTTTTCAGGCGTGATTTTCTCGGCGGCGATAATGAAGTCTCCCTCATTCTCTCGATCCTCATCGTCTACCACTATCAAGAATTTTCCTTCCTTGAAATCCGCAATAGCGTCTTCAATGCTGTCTAATTTTATTTTATCGTTCATCTCCTTGGTTGTTATCTTTTATTATCTGAGTAAGTTCATCGCAAACCTGTGAAATTTTCTTTACATCCCTTCTCAACCGTTGATGCTGCTTGACACCTATTATATAGACAAGGAATCCGACAGGCACAACAATCATCACCGCCCGCGCCGTCTTGCCATAGACCGACGGCTGCACAAGTCGGTTATATTTTATAACAGGGAAATCCATAAGTTTGTTTATAACCAGCTGGTTGCGTGAGTTGGACAGATAGCCAACCACATCCTCCAGTTTGTCCGACAGTTGCGTCAACGACTTCCGGCTCATGCCGCGTGTCCAATAGGCGAAATAATTCTGCCGCGTCCTGTTGCGGTGATAAAAAGCGTCTGCATCCGCCTTCAGCTCCGACAACGCGGCACACGCCCTGTCGGCAACGACATCCTCCATCGACAGCTCCTTCATCTCCACCCGGCGCAACTCCGTCTTTCCAACCAGACGGCGGAAGAATGCCACGTATGCCTCCGCGTTAAACACCGCAGAGTCGTTGACCGCCTTATACGTAAGGAAAACGCCCAACGGAAACAGCACCGCCGTGCTTGCCCAAATGCCTTCCCAAACGTCCACACGCCCGTCGCGTGCAAGCTTGTAGCCGAACGTGTCTATGATGTAATAGAACACAAAGAGCAATACGGAGATTACAATAGGCACACCGATGCCGCCCTTGCGGATAATGGCACCCAGTGGCGCACCTATAAAGAAGAAAATCAAGCAGGCTATCGACAACGTGAATTTCTTGTGCATCTCTATCTGATGCCGGCGTATCACCTTCTTGTCTTCAGCAAGCGTATAACTTTTAAACTCAAACTCATTTTTCATCTGACGCGCGCGGTCGATGGCAAAGGCTATGTAGCGTTGCTTGTCGGCCAACGTCTTGCCGTTGAACACCGCATCCACATCCACAGGTTTGGTCAATTTCACCTCCGGAGCAGGCTGCTTGAGGATGCCGCCGTGTCCGTCCGACTTGCGGATGAAATTGTCGACGCCCACATACTGCACTTCCTGCAGGTCTCTGCCGAATATGTTGCCCACGCTGTCGATGCGCACCTTCACCGAATCTATTGTCTGACGCAGCTCTGCAATGTTTTTGCCCACATACTGCTTGCGCATCGTGCTGTCGTTCATTCGCGTGAAGTTGGCATCAAAAGGAATCATTATCTCCTTGTCGGAAAACGACTCCCTCCTGTATGGCGCGCCCACCGACGACACCTGCTGGTCGCTCAGATTCTCAAACTGCTCGCCTTTCCATAGTTTAAGGAACAGATGGCGCTTGTCGCGAGTGAAACTGAGCTTGCCCGAGTCGGAAAGAATTATTCTGGAGTTGTTGAATCCTTGCGACACGTCATAGATCATCAAGTCGTACAATCGTCCATTCTCACGGTTTTTCTGCTTTACAAACACGCTGTAGCCGTCTATCTGGTCGTAGAACACGCCCTCCGGGATGTCGAGTTCAGGCGATTTCTGACGCACGGAAAACACCAGCGTCCACATCTTCACCTGCGCCTTTGGCAACACATCGTTCTGAAAAAAGAACGCGCCGACAGCCACAAGGGCTATCAGCACCATCAACGGCCGCATTGCCTTCAACAGCGACACGCCCGACGACTTCATAGCCGTCAGCTCAAACCGTTCGCCGAGATTGCCGAAGAGCATCAGCGACGCCAGCAGAATCGACAAAGGCAATGCCAGCGGCACCATCGTGAGCGCGGCATAAAAAAACAGCTCGGCTATGACGGATATCTCCAATCCTTTTCCAACAAGGTCGTCGATAAAACGCCACAGGAACTGCATCAACACGATAAACAGACAGATGCAGAACGTCATCATGAACAAGGGCAGGAACCCTTGCAGCATAAAACCATATAGTTTCTTTATCTTAAGCATCCGTGTTGTTACAAATATTTCTGCAAAATTACGCTTTTATTGTCAAATTCACAATTCTTCATCAAAACGCCTCGTTGATGTTGAACGCAAAGCCAATCCCATTTTTGGTAAATCCCAGATCAAGACGCACATTCACATTTTCCTTGAATGCCCAACGATAGCCGAATCCGCCGTTGAGCAATGTTTTCTTCCAACGTATCTGCTCAAATTCCGGAAAAACGTTGGCGGCTCCTACCCACACCGTTATGCCGTTGCGCCGGCGGATGTGCTGACGCAGCTCCACCTGCGCCTCCACGATGCACTTGTCGCGGTAGCGTCCCTCAAAATATCCGCGCATACGGTTAGGCCCGCCCACACAAGCCATCATTGGCCACGGCACATCCTGGAAATTGAGCTGCGAATGGAATTCACCCGCTATAATCGCCCCCTTCCACGCCTTTTTGTAGGTTGCCACCGTAAGGTCGGTCACCATATACTTATCGTCGTTGCCGAAGAAAGCAGGCATAAACAGCTGGTCAAGCTGGAAAAGCCATCCCCGCGAGGCATTCGTAACCACATCGCGCGAGTCATAGTTGAGCGACACGCCCGCTCCCACTGCCATAAAATTCTTCTCTGCCGAGCCAACAAGCCCTATCACATCATCGTTCAGGTCGGTCATCTTGACATACTGGAAGTTTGCCACCGGACCTACATACGCATTGTCAAACACACGCCAAAGGAAACGCGGCTTTGCCTCAAACTTGATGCGTGAATAATTCCGCTCATTGTCGTCGATATTGCCGGCATCGTAGCCCACACCCCATATCTTCGACGGGAAAGTGTAGAAATAGACCGTATAGTCCAACTTGTAGCGTTCGCGAGGAAACACATTGTTGCCCCTCACGCCGAGCGCCATCATTCCCGACGTGGCCACATTGGCGAATATCGACACGTTTGACAGCGGCAGCGTCACATCGTTGCGGTCTATGCGATAAAGTCCCGATGCCACCAACCCGATGCCGACACCGGTAGCCGAGGCATAGAACGGCCCGCCGATCACACCGAAGTCAATCTTTTTTGAAGGGTCGAAATGATTGGAACGCTTGAAATAAGCGCCAACCTTTTTAAAGAAATTCTGTTTCTTGACAGTGTCGGCGGCCATCGTCACCGAATCGGCGACCGCCGGCTGCGGCTCCTGCTCTGCCACGACCTCGGCCGACGTCTCCACATCGACGTCCGACGCAATGTCGTGCGGCCACACGTTGCCAGCCACAAGACCCAGCGCCACAACCACCGCAAATATTCTTTTTGTACGCATGCTTTTATCCCGGCAGACCGCCTTTAATCACATTATAGCTTTTCTCGAGCAATTCCTCGGTCAAAGCCTTGTTGTCAGCACCCACCTTGTCAAAATATATTGGTTTATGGATTGTCAGCGATATTTTTCCCGGAGTGATGCGGAATGTGTTTTTAGGCATCACGTCGTAAGAGCCGTCGATTGTCAGCGGCACTATCGGAAGCCCGAATTCAGTGGCAAGTGAGAACGCGCCACGCTTGAATTTCTTCATCTCGCCGTCAGGCGTACGCGACCCTTCGGGAAACACCACAAGCGACATACCGTCCTTCAGAATGCGCTTTGCGCTGTCCATGGTCTGCTGTATCGCCGACGCCGACGAACGGTCCACCATAATATGCTTCGATATGCGGCAGGCTGCGCCAACAAACGGAATTTTCTCCAGACTCTTCTTCATCATCCACTTGAAGTTGTGGTTCAGGTAGCCATATACAAGATAAATGTCGTAAGCACCCTGATGGTTTGCCACAAACACATACGACGTCTTGGGGTCGATATTCTCGCGGCCTTTCACCTCAACCTTGACAAACATCAGTATGCACCACAGCTTGGCCCAGAAGTGCGCAGGATAATAGCCACCGCGCCTACTCATTCCGAGCAGACTGAAAAAGATGGTCAGCAACGCGGTGATAATAGTCATCACCAACAAAATAGGCATAGCCACACACCACTGATACACGGCAAGAATATGTTTCATAAGAATCCAGTTTTCGTTATCCGCCAATTGCGGACAGTTTTTCAGTTGCAAAATTAGACAAATTCCACGAATTATCTGCCTATTGCCCTAAAAAACCACCAATTCAAGCTCCGCTCCCCCATTTAAAGCCGAAAAGCCATTCCCGCCTGCCCACAAACCGGCAGCATTCTTGAACAAACAAATCTGCGCAACAGCCCCAAGCGACAAAAAACCGGAGCAGAAATCCCGCAATCACAACAATTCCGCTCCGGTTAATCAAACTTAATTGAAAAGTTTCTCTGGAAGGGACTTTTCTACATCACTACTTTCACTGTTTGATTTCCAATCTTCACAAGATACAACCCATCCTTCGGAAGCATTATCCGCTTCTCTTCGCCTTTGTAGACCAATTGACCAGCAGTTCTTAATTTGGGTGTCCCATTCCGAAGTCGGAAAATTAACTTTCATCAAATTGTAAGCCAATCATTTTCATGAAAAATTTCACCCTAAACAATCAAACTTCCGACACCCGAAATATTTCCGGTTTCCCAAAACTACATGCTAAAATCTCTCTCCTCCAAAGTCAAGACATACGTGCAAAACAGAAAATGATTTACGCCTAATTTATCCAACAAAATTAATTCATTATCTTTGCATAGAATTCAATTTAATGATTGGCATGGAAGGTATAAATAGGCTGAAGTCGGTTTTGGCAGAAAAGGCGAAAACAGGAAAATGGTTGACTGAACAGTTGGAAAAAGATTCATCAACTGCATCTAAATGGCGCACCAATGCCTAACAGCCTGATTTGGTTACTCTTTCAAGAATAGCAGAATTATTAAATATTGGACAAAGAGAACTAATCAATAAAAGTAAGTAGATACTATTGGGTAACATTGGAAAGAAAAAGATAAAATGACAAGCATACAGCAAAGAGAACTGCTGCAATCTCAGATTTGGAAAATAGCCAATGAAGTGCGTGGGGCAGTAGATGGATGGGACTTCAAGCAATTCGTCTTGGGGACGTTGTTCTACCGTTTCATCAGTGAAAATTTTACAGATTATATTGAAGGTGGAGATGATAGTATAAATTATGCTTCTTTGCCCGACAGCATTATCACTCCGGAAATTAAAGATGATGCAGTAAAAACAAAAGGGTACTTTATATATCCGAGTCAGCTTTTTGTCAATGTAGTAAAGACTGCCAATACAAATCCCAATCTTAACACAGATTTGAAAGCCATCTTTGATTCTATTGAAAGTTCTGCCAATGGTTATGCTTCCGAAAAGAATATCAAAGGGTTGTTTGCCGATTTTGATACTACCAGTACAAGGCTTGGCAATACAGTTGAGGATAAAAACAGTCGTTTGGCTGCTGTTTTGAAAGGTGTGGAAGGTTTGAATTTTGGGAGCTTTGAGGAACATGAGATTGATCTTTTCGGCGATGCTTACGAATTTCTCATAAACAATTACGCCGCCAATGCAGGAAAGTCGGGAGGAGAATTTTTTACTCCGCAAAATGTTTCAAAACTCATTTCACGACTTGCCATGCACAAGCAGGCTACTGTTAATAAGATATACGACCCTGCCGCAGGTTCGGGTTCATTACTATTGCAAGCTAAAAGGCAGTTTGAAGACCGCATAATTGAAGATGGATTCTTCGGACAAGAGATAAATCATACAACCTACAACTTGGCTCGTATGAATATGTTCCTGCATAATATTAATTACGATAAGTTTAACATTGCTCTTGGGAACACACTGATTGATCCTCAATTCGGTGATGACAAGCCATTTGATGCCATTGTTTCCAATCCACCTTATTCAGTAAATTGGATTGGTTCGGATGACCCTACGCTCATCAATGACGACCGCTTTGCTCCTGCCGGAGTACTCGCACCGAAATCAAAAGCCGATTTTGCTTTTGTTCTTCATGCGTTATATTATCTCTCAAGCAAGGGACGTGCAGCTATTGTCTGCTTCCCCGGTATTTTCTATAGAGGCGGAGCCGAGCAGAAAATCAGGAAATATTTAGTGGACGGGAACTATGTGGAAACCATTATCTCATTGCCTTCTAACTTGTTCTATGGTACTTCGATAGCGGTTAATATTCTAGTGCTATCAAAACACAAGTCTGATACTAAAATCCAGTTCATAGATGCAAGCGGAGAAAGTTTCTTTACGAAAGAGACCAACAACAATATACTAGAAGACAGGCATATAGACAGGATTATAGACATCTTTGACAAAAAGGAAAATGTTGACTATATTGCCAAATCGGTTGATTATAAAGTCATTGCTGAAAATGATTATAATTTGTCGGTAAGCAGTTATATTGAGGTGGAAGACACCCGTCCAAAGACAGACATTAAGGAATTGAACGAACGAATCCGCCGGATTGTGGCACGGGAAAACGAACTGCGTGCTGAAATAGACAAGATAGTAGCAGAATTGGAGGAGGATGAACTATGAGTGAACTGCAAGAATTAATACAGAAACTTTGCCCAGATGGAGTGGAGTATAAAAAGTTGGAAGATATAGGAGATTTTTTTGGAGGTTTGACAGGAAAATCAAAAGAAGATTTTAAAGATGGAAATTCAAAATTTATAACTTATCGTAATGTATATGCAAATCCATCTTTGAATATTGATTTTGAAGATAAAGTAAAGATTTCAGACAATGAAAAACAACATACAGTTACATATGGGGACATATTGTTTACCGGTTCATCAGAAACACCTGACGAATGTGGAATGTCTTCTGTTGTTACAACTCAAACAAGTGAAAAGTTATATCTTAATTCATTTTGTTTTGGGTTACGCCTTTATAAAATGGAAGAGTTTAATCTCCATTACTTAAAGCATATTTTGAGAAGTAATGATATTAGAGAACAAATTAAAAAAACGGCAAGTGGTGTAACACGATACAATGTGTCAAAAAAGCGTTTTGCTAAAATTTATATTCCTGTTCCACCTATAGAAGTGCAAACTGAAATTGCCCATATTTTGGATGATTTTACAGATCTTGCAGCGGAGCTGCAAGCGGAGCTGCAAGCGAGAAAGGAACAATACGAATATTATAGAGATAAACTGTTGAGTTTCAATAATATAAATAAGGGGTGCGCAAGCGTAACTTGGATGAAAATGAGTGAGATAGGAACATTTATAAGAGGCAAACGATTTGTAAGGACAGACATTGTTAGTAATGGGGTTCCTTGCATTCATTACGGGGATATGTACACATATTACGGACTATATGCAACTCAAAGCAAAGGGAGGCTTCGAAGTGAACTTGCCTCAAAAATGAGATATGCTCAAAAGAATGATGTAGTAATTGTTGCCGCAGGTGAAAATAAAGAAGACATTGGAGTTGGCTTAGCTTGGCTCGGAGACGAACCAGCTGCAGTGCATGATGCCTGTTTCATATTTAGAAGTAACTTGTATCCTCAATATGTTTCCCATTATTTGCGGTCAAATTATTATCACAAGCAAATTGTCAAATATGTATCTGAAGGAAAAATATGTTCCATATCGGCCAAGGGCTTAGGCAATGCTATTATTCCAATTCCTGCACATGAAGAACAAGTAAGAATTGCGACACTGCTCAACAAGTTCGACGCATTGGTTAGTGATCTTGTACAAGGATTACCCGCAGAGATTGCAGCAGTGCAAGAGCAATATGAATATTATAGAGATAAACTACTATCATTTCCAAAGTATAAATTAAGTGCTTGATATGGGAAAGACATTGACCGAAATTGCCCAAACGCTTAAAGATGCCAATAAGAAGGTACAATTGATTTATGCCTTCAATGGTGTTGGAAAAACTCGCCTCTCTCGCGAGTTTAAGGAGTTGGTTGCACCCAAAACTGAAGGCGAAGAATCGGAAGAAGAGAAACCAATAAAAGTTCTATACTACAATGCTTTCACTGAAGACCTGTTCTATTGGGATAATGATTTGGATGAAGATACTAATAGAAAGTTAATCATACATCCAAACAGTTTTACTGATTGGATTTTTAAAGATCAAGGTCAAGAGTCTAATGTAATTACCCATTTCCAACATTATACTAATGACAAGCTTACTCCGTCTTTTAACGAAGACTTTAACGAGATTACATTTTCATTAGAGCGTGGAGATGATAATAAGATAGACAATATTAAAATCTCCAAAGGAGAAGAGAGTTGTCTTATTTGGTGTGTATTTTTTAGCTTGATAAAACTGGTTGTAGATACATTGAATGAGTCAGAACCTTCAAATCGTGACACTAACCAATTTGATGAGTTAGAATATATTTTTATCGATGACCCTGTCAGTTCTTTGGATGAGAATCACCTAATAGAACTTGCTGTTAATATTGCTGAATTAATAAAGTCGAGTCAATCTGATATTAAGTTTATCATTACAACTCATAATCCATTGTTTTATAATGTACTTTACAATGAGTTGGAGCTAAAGAAGAAAAATAAGCAGGGAAACGAGTGCTGCTATCTATTAAAGAAAGAAGACGACGGCACATATGAGTTGAATGGGAAACTTGGAGATTCAAATAAAAGTTTCTCATACCACTTGTATTTGAGGTCCGTCCTCCAAGAAGCAGTTGATGATAATAAGATTGAAAAGTATCATTTCATGCTTCTTCGAAATCTTTACGAAAAGACCGCAAACTTTTTAGGCTATCCACAATGGTCAGACTTGTTACCTGATGACAAGAAGACATATTATAACAGGATTATTCAATTCACAAGCCATTCTACATTGTCAAACGAGGCTGTCCCAGAACCTACGGAGCCTGAAAAGAATACATTAAAATTGCTCTTAAAGCATCTTGTCGATAATAACTATTATACCGAATAATAAAATGGCATATTATAACACTATAGCAGAATCGAATAATTTTATAGTTCTTGATGACTATACAAAGTATAATGAACTTCACGAGCCATCGGTTACATATCAATCTGAGGCAAGCCTCGAACGTGAGTTTATCCAAGATTTGGTAAATCAAGGTTATGAATATCGTCCGGATATTTCAACATCTAAAGCATTGTTGGATAATGTCCGTATAATGATTCAAGAACTTAATGAGATGGCGTTTTCTGATAATGAGTGGCTGCGCTTTGTGGAGGAATATTTGGATAAACCAGGTGATACTTTGGTTGATAAAACTCGTAAGATTCACGATAACTACATATATGATTTTGTTTTTGATGACGGACATATCAAAAACATCTATCTTGCCGATAAACAAAATATTGCCCGAAATAAGGTGCAGGTAATTAATCAGTTTGAGCAAGTCGGGACACAGGCTAATCGCTATGATGTGACGATATTGGTCAATGGTTTGCCGTTGGTGCATGTTGAACTAAAAAAACGTGGTGTGGCTATCCGAGAAGCATTCAATCAAGTACACCGCTACTCTAAAGAAAGTTTTAATAGTGACAATTCACTGTTTAAATACATTCAGATATTTGTAATATCAAACGGTACGGATAGCCGTTATTTTGCCAATACCGTAGAGCGAAACAAGAACAGTTTCGACTTTACCATGAATTGGGCAAATGCAAAAAACAAATTGATAAAAGACCTGAAAGATTTTACAGAGACTTTTTTCCAAAAAAATACGTTGCTTAATATTATTTTTACATATTCCGTCTTTGATGTCAACAATACTTTGCTAATCATGCGCCCGTATCAGATTGCTGCGACAGAACGTATGTTATGGAAAATCAGAAGCGCATACCAAGCAAAAAAATGGTCAACCACCGAAGGTGGCGGATATGTATGGCATACCACAGGTTCCGGAAAAACGCTTACCAGCTTTAAGGCTGCACGATTGGCAACACAATTGGACTTTATAGATAAAGTATTTTTCGTCGTTGACCGTAAGGACTTGGACTATCAGACCATGAAAGAATACCAACGATTCTCACCTGACAGTGTCAACGGTTCGGAAAGTACTGCTGGTTTGAAACGGAATATTGAAAAAGAAGACAATAAAATTATCGTCACTACAATTCAGAAACTAAATAATTTGATGAAAAGTGAAGGTAATTTGCCTGTTTATCAAAAGCAGGTAGTCTTTATTTTCGATGAATGCCACCGTTCCCAATTCGGTGAAGCACAAAAACAGTTAAAAAAGAAATTCAAAAAATATTATCAGTTCGGTTTTACCGGCACTCCTATATTCCCAGAGAACGCTCTTGGGGCAGATACAACGGCAAGCGTATTCGGCAGGGAATTGCATTCATACGTGATAACGGATGCCATCCGTGATGAAAAAGTATTGAAATTCAAAGTTGATTATAATGATGTTAGACCTCGTTTCAAAGAGATAGAAACGGAAAAAGACGAACTAAAGCTAAGTGCTGCGGAAAATAAGCAGGCATTGCTTCACCCTGCCCGTATTAATGAAATTTCGGAATACATATTACAGAATTTCAGAATCAAAACGCATCGTAATCATGGAGATAGCAAAGGTTTTAACGCTATGTTTGCCGTAAGTAGTGTCGATGCCGCCAAATGCTATTATGAAAAGTTAAACAGTTTGCAAAAAGGTTCTGAAAAGCAGTTGAAGATTGCCACCATTTTCTCTTTTGCTGCCAATGAGGAACAAAGTGCAATAGGCGATATTGCAGACGAGAATTTTGAACCATCAGCAATGGAACTCAGTGCAAAAGAGTTCTTGACTAAGGCTATTATTGACTATAACGCTATGTTTGGCACTAATTATAGTGTTGACAGCAAAGAGTTTCAGAATTATTACAGAGACCTTGCCAAGAGGGTGAAAAACAAAGAGATAGATTTGGTGATTGTAGTGGGTATGTTCCTGACAGGTTTTGACGCTCCTACTCTGAATACTCTGTTTGTGGATAAGAACCTGCGTTATCATGGATTGATACAGGCATTTTCTCGCACAAACCGAATTTATAATTCGACCAAGACCTTCGGTAATATTGTTACATTCAGAGATCTTGAACAGCATACCATTGATGCCATAAAACTGTTTGGTGATGAAAAAACGGCAAATTTCGTATTAGAAAAGAGTTATAAAGAATATCTGGAAGGTTTTAAAGACATTGTTTCCGGTGAAGTTCGAAAAGGATATATCGAAATTGTAAAAGAACTGAATGATAAATTTCCCGATACAGATGATATTGCTACAGAACAGGATAAGAAAGAATTTGTCAAGTTGTTTGGCGAATATCTGCGGGTGGAAAACATATTGCAGAATTATGATGAATTTACAGCTTTAAAAGCATTCCAAACTGTTGATACTGATAATCCGGAAGCAGTAGATGCGTTTAAAAAAGAATATTTTGTAACAGATGACGACATTGCTAAAATGCAAAAATTGGAAATGCCGTCTGATAGAATTATTCAGGATTACAAATCAACTTATAACGACATCAGAGATTGGTTGAGGCATGAAAGAGAGGGAAAGAAAACTGAAAAATCAAAAATAGACTGGGATGATGTCATATTTGAGATAGACCTGCTTAAATCGCAAGAAATAGATTTGGATTACATTCTTGAATTGATATTTGATAAGAATAAAAAGAAGTTGGATAAGATTTCATTGATAGAGGAAATCCGCCGAGTTATCAGATCAAGTGTTGGCAACAGAGCCAAAGAGAGTCTGATAATTAACTTTATCAATCAATCGGACTTGGATTTGTATGTTGATAGAACGGATATTATAAAGGCTTTTTATGAATATGCACAAGCAGAATTGAAAAAAGAAGCTGTTGCTTTGATTGCAGTTGAAAATCTGAATGAAAAAGAAGCCCTGCATTATATTGGACTCTCGTTAAAACGTAAATTCGCCACTGAGAATGGGACAGACTTCAATGACATTTTGCCTAAAATGAGTCCTTTGAATCCACAATATCTTACAAAGAAGCAAACAGTATTCCAAAAAATCGTTGCTTTTATTGAGAAATTCAAAGGAATCGGAGAACAATTGTAATAGGAGACAATATGGTCAATACTTCTGTTTTGGGTTGGAACACAATAGAATTTCATTATTGGTTTAATTATGATAGCCACACGATGAATGCCGTTGTATTCAATAAGCATGAGTACGAATTTTTAGGTTATAGCTAAAGTGATTGCACAATAACGCGAATTCGGGATAACAAACCACAAACGAAATTATAAAGAAAATGAAACGGCAGCTGATTTAGTTGCTGCTTCTTTCCCGACTCCATCATCGTGTCTCCCAAAAATCTTCATCGAAAAGTTTAGCTATTATGATGCCTTGCCATCAGCATAGTTTGTGCATAAGCTCCTTGTTCAGCGACAGTATGCTTTTCCCTCCATCGCCTATTCCGCATGGATTTCACGGAAAGGCGCTACACGTCTAATCGCATACGGGGAGATCGAGGATGTGGCGCACAACGTCGGTGGCTTCGCGCACGGTCTTGATGCCGTCGATGCGCATCGACCTGCGGTTGTTGTGTTCATTGAGGTTGGCTTTGCGCACATTCTGCTGCAGATAAGTCAGGATGCGTCCGAATGCCGGCGACTGATAGTAGGCCGCATTTTCCGACGATACGAAAAACATTGTCATATGCCCCTGCTTCAACACGATTTTCTCAATGCCAAGACGGCGGGCAAGCCTGCGCAACGTGACCACAAGAATCAACTCGCACGCCTGGTCGGGAATCGCTCCGAAACGGTCTTCAAGTCGTTTGCAGAAGGCGTCGACATCCTCCTGCCGTTCCATGTTGTCGAGTTCCTGGTACAGGAGTATGCGCTCGCTCTCCTGAGGCACGTAAGATGCCGGAAAGAGGATTTCGAGGTCGCTCTCGATGGTGCAGTCGTTGGCATATTCGGCGTTGGCGGAGTCTTGATGCTCGTCGGCGAAGGTGTCGGCAAATTCCTCCGTCTTCAATTCAAGCACCGCTTCTTTGAGAATTTTCTGATACGTCTCATAGCCGAGGTCGGCGATAAAGCCGCTCTGCTCGGCTCCGAGCAGGTTTCCGGCGCCGCGGATGTCGAGGTCCTGCATGGCGATATGTATGCCACTGCCGAGGTCGGAGAAACTCTCGATGGCTTGCAGACGGCGACGCGCCACCGGTGTGAGCGCGGCTTCAGGCGGCACAAGCAGATAGCAGAACGCCTTGCGGTTGCTGCGCCCCACCCGTCCACGCAACTGATGCAGTTCCGACAAACCGAAATTCTGCGCATTGTTGATTATGATGGTGTTGACATTCGGCATATCGATGCCGCTTTCAATGATTGTGGTGGCAAGCAGCACGTCGTACTGATGCGCGGCGAAGTCGATGATTGTCTGCTCCAGCTTGTCGGACGCCATCTGCCCATGCCCCACCACCGTGCGGGCGTCGGGCACCAGACGGCGCACCCGGCTCTCAAGGTCGAACAGCTGCTCGATGCGGTTGTTTACAATAAACACCTGTCCGCCACGCGCCAGCTCAAAATTGATTGCCTCGCGCAGTATTTCGTCATCGAGGGCAGTGACATTGGTTATAATCGGATAGCGGTTGCGCGGCGGCGTGTTGATGGCGCTGAGGTCGCGCGCGCCCATCAATGAGAACTGCAGCGTGCGCGGAATCGGAGTAGCCGACATTGTGAGCGTGTCCACGTTCACCTTCAGCTGTTTCAGTTTTTCCTTCACACCGACGCCGAATTTCTGCTCCTCATCGACCACGAGCAGCCCCAAGTCTTTGAACTGCACCGTTTTTCCTATAAGCTTGTGAGTGCCTATGATTATGTCTATTTTACCTTCCTTCAATTCCTCAAGAATGCGCTTCACGTCTTTCGGCTTACGCGCACGGCTGAGATAGTCGACACGCACGGGAAAGTCCTTCAAGCGTTCTGAGAACGTGGTGAAATGCTGATAAGCCAGCACCGTGGTGGGCACAAGCACAGCGGTCTGCTTGCCGTCGGTGGCAGCCTTAAACGCAGCGCGTATCGCCACTTCCGTCTTGCCGAATCCCACATCGCCACACACCAGGCGGTCCATCGGGCGTTCGCTCTCCATGTCGGCCTTCACCGCCTCCGTCGCCTTCAGCTGGTCGGGCGTGTCCTCATAGATAAACGAGGCCTCAAGCTCATGCTGCAGATATCCGTCGGGCGAATATGCGAATCCCTTCTCCTTGCGGCGTGCGGCATAAAGCTGGATAAGGTCGCGCGCGATGTCTTTGAGTTTCGACTTCGTGCGCTCCTTCACCCTGTTCCACGCCCCCGACCCAAGTTTGTTGAGCTTCGGAGGCACACCCTCCTTGCCGCGGTATTTTGCCAGTTTGTGGAGCGAATGAATCGACACAAAAATCTTATCATCGTTGAGATACGTGAGTTTTATCATCTCCTGCATCTTTCCGTTGACGGCAGTGCGCACCAACCCGCCAAAGCGTCCCACTCCGTGGTCGACATGCACAATAAAGTCGCCCACCTCTATCTGCGACAACTCCTTCAGCGACAGAGCCAACTTGCCCGAACGCACACGGTCGCTCTTGAGCGTGTACTTATGGAAGCGTTCAAAAATCTGATGGTCGGTAAACGCGCAAATCTTACGCTCGTTGTCTACAAATCCCTCATGAAGCGTGCGCAGCACCGGCGTGAAGCGGATATCGTCCTTTCGGTCGTCGAAGATAGAGCGCAGACGTTCAAACTGAGGCTCGCTGTCGGAAAGTATGTATATTTTGTAGCCGTCCGACTCAAACTGACGGAACGTGGAACTGATGATGTCGAAATTTTTGTGGAACACACCCTGCAGCGCTGTGTCAAAAGCCAAAGCGGCATCGTAGTCGCCACGATTGTTAACCGCATAGTCGGCATAGCGGTGGCTGTCGATGTCACAGCAGAACTGCTCAGCGTCGACCACATTGTCCATAGCATGCTTGTCGCCCTCATCGGCAATCAACGCGCTTTCCGACAACGTTTCCTCCGCCACGGCACGCACACGCTGCCGCAACCATTCGCGGTCGTGAATCAGCAACACCGTGTCGGCTCCGGCAAACCGCAGCAACGACTCGCCGCCTGCTCCGGTAGACAAATTATTGACCACCGTAATCTCATCGACCGACTGCTCCGACAACTGCGTTTCTATATTGAACGTGCGAATGCTTTCGATGTCGTCGCCAAAAAAGTCGATACGGTAGGGCTGCTCATTGGTGAATGAAAAAATATCAAGGATGGAGCCGCGCACGGCAAACTGCCCCGGCTCGTACACGTAATCGACCGTCACAAAGCCAAAGTCGCGCAGACGCTGCGCCGTCGCCGTCAAGTCGGCTGTGCCGCCACGACGGAACGACAATGTGCTGTCGATCAATTGCTGACGCATAGCCACCTTTTCAGCAAGCGCCTCAGGATATGTGACCACAACGCGCAACTGAGGGTCATCCCATCGGCTAAGCACCTCCGCACGCAGAATCTGCGACGGAGCGTCCTCCTGACCATATTTGATGTCGCGTTTATAGCCCGACGGGAAAAGCAAAGCCGCCTGTTCACCTAAAATCTGGCACAGGTCACTATATAAATATCCCGCCTCATCCATATCGTTGGCAACTGCAAGATAAGGCTGCTTCAATCGAGGCAACTGCGAGAACACGACTGATGGAGCCGAACCCACAAGCCCGTCAAGTTTGATTCTCTTTATCTTTTTATCTTTAAAGCATTTACCCAATGCCGCAACGCGGGCTGCCGGCATCAGCAGTCCGCAAAGTTCGGATATTTCCATATCTCAATATTTTTCAAGGACAAAGATAGTGCAAGGTAAGAGAAGAGCAAAACAAATTTATTTGATTTTGCCCTTCCGAACCGCAGCCTATATTATCAAATATTGCTGTCCGGCAAAACTTCCGTAACATCAGTACCTGTCTAATTTCTCCATAATTGGAAATATACCACCAAAAGATGAGTTTTTCGGATTTTTATTCATACTTTTGCCATGCCTGATGAGGTTTTGTTTAATTATTTTTGCAACACTAAGTTAAGTGAATCCTCTGGCACAGCAAAATCCTGGGTAAGTTTTTATTGCTCAAGATGTTATAAAAGTTAGAATTTATAGAGTTGCGGAATTAAGGTTCAAGAACGCAGCCCTCGACCCTTTCAAAGACGGCAACGGGACGGTCGCCGAGATTGCAGCACCCGATGCAGCAGCCGAATGGTTCGACCTGCAGGGCAGGAAGGTCAACAACCCAGAAAAAGACATTTACATCCGCAAGCAAGGCGCCGACACGCAGAAGGTAGTGCTTCGGTAAGCAGCGTCAGATGGAGCGTCTGCGCCATGAGCCTCGGCGCATGTATGCTCCGCAAAAGGCAAACATCAGCGACCCGTAGACAATCTCCGCCGTCCATGCCCACATCACGTCGACACGCATGATGTAGACAACCCATGTGTTATATATCATATAGAACACCAGCGCAGCCATCTCAAGCCAGAATGCCATTCGAGTGTCGCCGGTGCCCGACACGCTGCTGAACAGCACGTTTGCAGGCACCAGCACCGTATAGGCGGAACACATCACCCACACCGTAGGCACCGCAGCGTCGATAAGTTGCGGAATGTCGGTGTAGATGCGTATAAACATTTGAGGGAAAGCCGCCACAACCAGCAGCAACGGCACCACGCAAAGATATGCGAGCCATATATGGCGGCGTATGGCAAGCGCCACCTTATCGGTCTGGCCAGCCCCGATCATATTGCTGACAATCGAGCTTGCCGCCGAGGCAAACGCTATCACCATCATAAACGGAAGTCCGCTGATGTTGCGTGCAAGGTTGGCTATGGCAAGCGACTCCTCGCCAAGATGCTCGATATAGACAAAGAAGATAAACCACGTGGACAGCGATACGAAACTCTGCACCATCACCCACATCGACACGCTGAGAATCGAGCGTTGGCGCTTGATGTCGAGAGCCGGGAAACGCGACAATCCGAAATGACGGCAATCGATTTTCGCACGCGTATAGCAGACAAAAAACACCAGCGACACAAGTTCGGCAAGCGACGAGCCTATCGCCGCGCCGGCGATTCCGAGCGCGGGCAAGCCGCATTTACCAAACACGAGCACATAGTTGAACACCACATTCGACAGCACCATTACAATGGAGTTGAGCGTGAGAGTCTTTGTCTGCGTCGTGCCAACATAGAACGACCTGAACATACCGCCGGCAAAGGCAAAGAAGAAGCCATAGACACGCCAATGGATATAGTCCTCCGCCTTGGCAAGAATGTTGGGCGAGGAAATCATCATCGACAGAATTTCATCGGCATACATCTGGCATGCGACAAACAGCACCGCGGCAAGCGCCATCAAGAAATACAAGCCCTGGTAGAACACCTGCCCCACCTCACCGTAACGCCGTTCGCCATTGCGTCGCGCAATCAGAATCTGCGTACCCACGCAGAATCCGTGGCCAGCCATAAAGATAACCATATAGAACACTCCTGCGATAGCCGCCGCGCCAAGTTCCACCTCGCCGACACGTCCCATGAAAGCCGTGTCGGTAAGCACTATCATCTGTTCCATCAAAAGGCTTACCAGAATAGGATAAGCCACTCGCCAAATCTGTTTATAACTATAATCGACCGTTGTTGCCATAGGGCGGCAAAGTTACTACAATTCGGCGAGAATCGGGCAATTCCGTTATAGAGAAATCACCCAGTCGTTAACCGGGGCTTCATTGCATACTAAAAAAGCGATGGAACGCGTCATCACATCCGCATTCCATCGCCACTTCTCTTTTTTTACCTATTGTCTAATTGTTCTTGTTGGCGCGCTTGCGTTCAAGCTCGTCAAGAATGATTTTGCGCATACGCATGTGGTTAGGCGTAACCTCGACATACTCGTCAGCCTTTATGTATTCAAGAGCCTCCTCGAGGCTGAACACAACCGGCGGGATGATGCGCGCCTTGTCATCGGCACCCGACGCACGCATATTCGTAAGCTTCTTCGACTTGGTGACATTCACCACAATATCGTTGTCCTTGGCATTCTCGCCAACCACCTGTCCGGCATACACCTCCTCCTGCGGGAAGATGAAGAAACGTCCGCGGTCCTGCAACTTGTCGATGGCATAAGCATAGGCAGTGCCCGACTCCATTGCGATGAGCGAACCGTTGGTGCGGCGTTCGATTTCGCCCTTCCACGGCTGATATTCCAAGAACTGGTGGCTCATGATAGCCTCGCCAGCCGATGCCGTCAGCACGTTTGTGCGCAGACCGATGATGCCACGCGACGGGATGTGGAATTCCATCTGCAGGCGGTCGTTCTGCGTGGTCATCGACACGAGCTCGCCACGACGGCGTGTCACCATATCGATAATCTTGCTTGAGTACTCTTCAGGCACGTTGACAGTCATCAACTCCACCGGCTCGCATTTCTGACCGTCGATTTCCTTGATGATAACCTGAGGCTGTCCCACCTGCAGCTCGTAACCCTCGCGACGCATTGTCTCGATAAGCACAGACAAGTGGAGCACACCACGGCCAAACACCGTCCATACGTCCTCGTGTGGCTCTTTCTTCACCCGGAGAGCGAGGTTCTTGTCGAGCTCGCGCTCCAAACGCTCGGCAATGTGGCGCGATGTCACAAACTTGCCGTCTTTTCCGAAGAATGGAGAGTCGTTGATAGTGAACACCATCGACATTGTAGGCTCGTCGATTGCGATGCGCTCCAATGGTTCAGGGTTGACCGGATCGGTCACAGTGTCGCCGATTTCAAAGCCTTCGATACCGACAAGCGCACAGATGTCGCCACTCTTCACGCTTTCCACCTTGCGGCGTCCCATACCCTCGAATGTGTGAAGCTCCTTGATGCGCTGGCGCACCACCGAGCCATCCTTCTTGCAAAGTCCAATCTCCATGCCCTCGCGCAGTTCGCCGCGATGCACACGGCCAATTGCGATACGTCCTACATACGACGAGTAGTCGAGCGACGTGATGAGCATTTGCGGAGTGCCCTCGAGCACTTGAGGTCCTGGAATATATTTGATGATGGCGTCGAGCAGCGGGATGATGTTGTCGGTCGGTTTTTTCCAATCGTCGCTCATCCAGTTCTGCTTTGCAGAGCCATAGATTGTCGGGAAGTCGAGTTGTTCTTCGGTTGCATTGAGGTTGAACATCAAGTCAAACACCATCTCGTTGACCTCGTCAGGACGGCAGTTCGGCTTGTCAACCTTATTGATTACGACAATCGGTTTCAGCCCCATCTGGATGGCTTTCTGAAGCACGAAACGCGTCTGCGGCATCGGGCCCTCGAAAGCGTCGACGAGCAGCAAGCATCCGTCAGCCATATTGAGCACGCGCTCCACCTCACCACCGAAGTCGGAGTGTCCCGGAGTGTCGATAATATTGATTTTGTAACCGTTGTAGTTGATTGAAACGTTTTTCGAGAGGATTGTGATGCCGCGCTCGCGTTCAAGGTCGTTGTTGTCGAGCATCAATTCTCCTGTGTTCTGATTGTCGCGGAAAAGGTTTCCCGCAAGCAGCATTTTGTCCACCAATGTCGTCTTTCCGTGGTCCACGTGAGCGATGATGGCAATGTTTCTGATATTCTGCATATAAACTATACCTATTTTGAGCGCAAAATTACGATATTTTTAGCATTCTCCATTATTATTGTCATATTATTTTCGCCAACAACGCCAAAAAAGATGCTTAACAACATATTTTCCACAAGCATTTCTATGATTCTTGCCAACCGCACCGCCTACAATGCGCCTACGGCATACAGCGGGATGTTGCGCATCCAATCCTGCCTACGGTATGGCGACATTGAGAATCTGACTCCCTCCAGACCCTTGTGACTGTCAACAAACGAGCGAAGCGACTTTGACCTCAAATTCTCCTCAGCCTTAACCTCTATCGGCACTATTTCGCCCTTATATTGCACAACAAAATCTATCTCCAGTCTGGAATCATCGCGGCTGTAATAATAACAATGGATGTCATTTAGACACATCAGCTGGCACAGCACATAGTTCTCCGTAAACGCACCTTTGCTTTCCGCCATTGAATTGCCTGGCATAAGCATGTCAATCGGCTCCATCTCGCCCATTGCTCCAAGGAGTCCACTGTCGACAACAAACAGCTTGAATGCATTGAAATCTTCATAAAATTTCAATGGTTTTCCAACTGTTTTCACACGCGGCACACGATAAACCAACCCGGCATCCACCAACCATTGTATTGCCAACTCGAAGTCCTTCGCCCTCGCACCGGCCTTGACAGCACCATAAACAAACTTCTTGTTCTCATGGGCGAGCTGCGTCGGAATCGACTGCCATACCATACTTATACGAGTTGCCACAGTTGGCGTCACATGCTTTGACATATCGCTGCGATAGACAAACAAAATGTCGTTTTGCACTTGCCTCACCGCATTTACATCATTTGTGTCGATAAACGTCTTCACAGCCTCCGGCATACCTCCGACAAAATAATATTCCCGGAGTAATTTAGTAAGCCTATCGTGAAGTATGTTAATCGACGCCCAATCTTTCTTGCCAAGCAGTCCACAAACCTGCGACTCTCCCCTTGCCATCAGATATTCTTCAAACGACATTGGAAACATCTGCATAACATTAACCTTCCCCACTGGCGCCGATTCACCTTGCCGCATCGCCACGCCAAGCAACGAGCCAGCCACCACGACATGGTATTCCGGAATTTCCTCACAAAAATATTTTAACGAAGAGAGGCCTCTCGGCAACTCTTGAATTTCATCAAGAATTATCAAGGTTTCGCCAGGGACAATAGGCTGCTTCGTAATCGCACCTATTATCATCAGCACCTTTTTCATATCATAATCCTCATCAAAAAGGCTTCGCACGTCAGGGTTGTTGTCGCAGTTTACGTATGCAACATTTTTAAATTCCTTCTTGCCGAATTCTTTCAGCACATACGTCTTCCCAACCTGCCTTGCCCCTGTCAAAATCAAAGGTTTTCTGAACTGACTGTTTTTCCAATTTTTCAATTGCATCATTACCGTTCTTTCCATATCTTTCAGACATTAAGGATTATTTTTCTATATTTTAGACAATTACATTGCAAAGATACACTTTTTTACACGATCTTTTGCCC
>ULRZ01038996.1_pt1 | contig 22595 bp, 28 predicted proteins | sample 1955861 | NCBI WGS metagenome assembly ULRZ01 (sample SAMEA4835694, study PRJEB28245) | human gut metagenome | biome: gut microbiome; material: fecal sample | place: Denmark | collected 2008 | reverse complement strand
TGTTTGGTTTTAGACCTGATGTTGATATTGAAAATTTTGACCCTGAAAATCCTAGATTTGCTCCTATTGGTAGAATTAAATTAGTTGATAAAAAAGATAATATTGTTCCTAAATGTCTTATTATTGATGAAGCATCTATGCTTAATTATAAACTAGTTAATTATATTATCAAAACATGTCGTAATCATAAGATTAAAATTCTTTTTATTGGAGATGCTTCTCAGCTTCCACCTGTAAATGAATCTAAATCTTATGCTTTTGATATAGTCGGAAATAATGTAAGTTATCTAACTGAAATAGTTAGACAAGATGCTAAAAGTCCTATTACTGAATTATTATCTATTCTTCGTGATGATATTAAGAATAAGACTTTTAATTTCTTTACTTATATTACTAAAAATAGAGAAATACTTGATGATAATGATAAAGGATTTATTGTATGTGATAATATGCAATTTTCATATATGATAGATTCTTGTTTTATGGATGATAGTTATCTAAAAGATATTGATAAATATCGTATTATAGCTTATACAAATGCTAGAGTTAATTATTGGAATAGTTATATTCGTAATCGTATTATTAAAGATGCTGATAAAGCCCCAATAACTCTTAATGATTTGTTAACTAGTTATACTACGATTGTTGATGAATTTCTTGCAGATATTATTGTTAATAGTGATGATTATATTATAGATGATTTAGGAGAATATTATCCTACTGACGAACCTTTTAAATGTTTTCTTGTTAAACTTGTTAATACTAAAACAGGTAGAAAAACTCCTAATTTGTCTATTATAGACCATACAGATACTAAGACGTTTTATAATTATTATCGTAAATTATCTGAACTTATTTCTAATGCGCAAAAAGAAATAGATTCTGGTAAACGTAAACAAGCATGGGCTAAATATTTTAGTTTTAAACGTAAATATCTAATTGCTACTAATATTATGGATAATCGTAATGGTTCTATATTATTTAGTAGAGATTTGGATTATGGTTTTGCCATGACTAGTCATCGTTCACAAGGTAGTACTTATAATACTTCTTTAGTTGATGTCAACGATATTACTTTTGATAAACGTGGAATGATTTATACTAACAAAGATGAATTACTAAGACGACTTTATGTTGCTTGTAGTAGAGCATCTAATAAACTTATATTGCGATATGGACAGTGAATATGAAGATTATAGTCTCGATAAATTGTTAGAAGATTTAAAATCCAATACTCCTTCTAATAATGCTTATAAAATAGTTAAAGCTTGTATAACTGATAAAGAAAAATTAAAAGCTTTTATTACAATTAATCTTAATCTTCCAATATATAATAAATTTGAAAAATACTATGCAGAAATTATTGGTTATAGTTATAGTAATATTTCTTTAGATGTTCCTTTAGTTATCGTTGGTGTAACTAAAAGAGATGAAAATATTCATCATAGTATTTGGAATACTTTTAACGAAAATGATTTTATTCTTGTTAAAGATTTAGATAAATTTATTGGTTATAAATATGTTACATTATATGATATTATTTCTGCTATTGAAAATAAAAATCATCCATTTGTTTTAGATTTTTAATATGAAGCTCGAATGTCGTGTCATAGACGTTGAAGTATTACCAAACTTCTTTGGCATTACTATTATTAATCTTAATGATTATCTTAATAAATTTCATGATGCGACTGATGAAAAAGGAAAACAAATACCTTTAGTTCAATGTCTTACTGTTTCTGAAATTAAGAAGCGTTTGGATATTATTGATTGCGTTCAGTTTTATATTTCTGATAAAGTTGACAATAGTATTCAAATTGCTTCTTATTTTAGTCAATTAAGAGTTAAAGAACAACCTTATCATATTTATTCTTATAATGGTAAATCTTATGATAATCTTATTGTAGCTTATTTCTTAATATTTTGGCAAAATTATGATAATAGTTCTAAACTTTGTGAAGCTATTTATCGTTTTAGTCGAAAAATTATTGAACATCAAGATGATTATTCAATTCTTAAAAATGATTTTGAATATAAAGCTACTAAGGGTTATAAATTGCCTTATGTAGATTTAGATGTGATGAGAATCTTTGCTCTTAATAAAGCTGGAGTTCGTACAGACCCTAAAACTGGTGAAAAAGTTGCTACACCTAAAGGTCTTAAACAAACTAGTATTAATCTTCAATGGTACGAATTGCTAGAATATTCTATGCCTCCTATTTGTGATAAAGATTATCAATTATATTGGAAATATCCTAGTTATAAAGGATTGACTGCTGATGAACTTAATCACAGAATTGCTACATGGGATAGGCTTATTCTTCCGGAATATGTCGATGATATGATGCATTATAATAGAAACGATTGTTTTATTGTATGTGAAATTATTCGTCTTAATCCAGATGAAATTAAATCTAGATATTCTATTAGTAAAGTCTATAATGTTGATGTTCTTAATGCTAGTCGTAGTAAAATTGGTGATGTAATGTTTGAAAAGTATTATAGCGAATTTAGTGGACTTAGACCTGACCAATGGAAAGGTCAAAAGACTGAAAGAACTATAATGGCTTTAAAAAAAGTTATATTTCCGTTTATTGAATTTAAGACTGATAATCTTAAACAATTTCTTGAAGAGATTAAATCTGTTAAACTAACTAGAGTTAGTAAAGATGAATTTGAGAGAAATGTTAAGATTGGTGATGTAGTTTATACTATGGCTACTGGTGGTCTTCATAGTCAAGATAGACCTATGGAAATATGGAGTACTAGTAGTTATGGTCTTGATACAAACGGCACTGTTCCATCCTCTACGGGGGGACTTCTCAAAGAAGATAACTTTGTTATTATTCATTGGGATATAGCTAGTTTTTATCCTAGTATTATGGCTTATTATAAAGTTGCTCCTGCTCATCTTGTTCAAGATGTTTTTGCCAAACTTATAGATTGGATGAAAAATACTCGTGTTGAAGTTAAACATAGCACCGAAGAATTTATTAATGGTATTCCTCGTGAAGTATTAGCACTTGTGCTTAAAATTACAATTAATGCTATATATGGTAAGTTTGGTTTTGCAAAGGGAGATTTATATGATAGACTTGCAACTCTTAAAGTTACCATAAATGGACAATTAATGATTCTTATGCTTTGCGAAGAACTTGAATTAAATGGTATTCATGTTCTTAGTGCTAATACTGATGGCATAATGGTTAAATTATATGATAATCAACATGAGAAATTTGAAGAGATTAGTAATCGTTGGAAAGAAAAAACAGGTCTTTCGGCAGATGCCGATATTCTTCATTGTCTTATATGCCGTGATATTAATAATTATATTGCTCAATTTAGAACTAAAAAAGGTCTTAAACTAGAACTTAAAGGTGCGTTTGACCCTTTAATGTATGCTAAAGATTTATCAAAAGGTTATTCTATGCCTATTGTTCCTAAAGCTGTTCTTGATTATTTTATAAATAAAACACCTATTATGACTACTCTTCGTTCTGCTAAAAATATTCTAGATTTTTGTTCTACTCAAAATGTAGGTCGTGAATGGCATGTTGAACAAGAATATATTGATAATGGTGTTTTTAAAATTATAGAGTGTCAAAGATATGTTCGTTATTATATTTCTAATCGTGGCGTAATGCTAAAGAAATGTCATAATGAAGATGGACGTAGAACTAGTTTGGCTGCTGAGCAAGTTGTAACGGTTATTAATACTTTGGATGATAAAGATATTAGTCTTCGTGATATTAATTATAAATTCTATTATGAAGAATGTATGAAGATTATTAATCCTATTAAACTCGGTATTAGTGCTAAAGGTAGTGGTAAGACTAGAATAAAGAAATATTATGGTCAATTTCAAACTTTATTTGATAACTAATGGACGCTATAAATGAAATCTATAAGAAATATATAGATAATTGGCTTAGAGATTTTAAAGGTCGTGGTAGTATTAGACTTTATAGTCCTTTAAATCCTATTGATTTGACCGTTGAACTAATTAAACGAGTTGTTAACAGTCGTTTAGTTAATCCTACTATATTTGTTTGTGTAGACCATTATAATACAAGAAAAGCTATATTAGATAAATGTAAAAAAGATAATATAAATTATGAGAATGTTACTATTCTTAGTGCTGATTATGTAAAAGCTAAGTTTGTTTATCATTATAATTTATCTATTGTAGTTGGTCTTAAAGAATGGACTATGACTTGTGATACTGTTGCAAGTAGAACAGATTGGTTTATGTATATTATAGGAAATGATGTTACTAATGCTAAAAATATTGCTGATATATATAATCATTGTCCTTGTGTTAATGATAATGTTAATTCTAAAAGTCTTAATGCGCTTCGGGGAAGCTCCCCCGTAGAGGAGCGAAGAATTGCCATCAGTATGTCCGATACTGATTATGGAGTTTATAATAAACGTACTGATTATATTACTCGTGCATTAAATACTTTTGGTGATTTTGAAACTATTGTTAAATGTATTAATGGAGATAAAATTAATAATATTAGTGCTGGTGATTGTCGTTTACAAATTGCATATAATAATGGTTGGTCTCCAAATTTAGATTGTTCTATACCATTTAATCAACAGATAGATGCGATGTTTAATCCTGAAGCTATTCTTGATTATGCAATGTCTGTTAATGGTGTTATTAAAGAACGTCATATTCTTTGTGATAGTAATGATGCTAAACTTCTTGCTGTTTTAAAAATTATTAGAGATAACCCATACAAACGATTTATTATTGTTAGTAAACGTGGCGAATTTGCTGCTAAAATAACTGAATTTCTTAATAAAAGTTTTGGTCGTGAACTTTGTGGTGATTATCATGATTGTATTGCTACTAGATATTTAGTAGATAGTAAAGGTAATCCTGTTCTTTATAAAAGTGGTGTTAATAAAGGAAAACCTCGTATGATTAAAGCTACTGCTATTAGTTCTGCTAATCTTGCTAAATATAACAATGATAAGGAATTGATTCAATCGCTTGCTAACGGACAAGCCATTTCAAACGCCTCTGACGCATTTTTAGAAGGCGACCTTATGTCTTGCCTGTCTATCAGAAATTCGTCGAATAGCGAACTTCCAGTAAGCTGTGACGGGCTGATTTTGGTCAGTCAGAACGTAGGTAAACCGAAAGACCTTATATATCGGTTTAATAATCTAACATTTGATTCATCTCCTTATATTATATATAGGTTATATTTGTCGGGTACTTATGAAGAAAATAATATTCTAAATGAAAAACCAACTAGTGATGTTAATATTGTTAATATAACTGATGATGAAAATAATGATGAAAAAATTCCCAATATTGTTTGCGGATAATAATTAAAGATGTATATTTGTCATGTCGAAAGACAACTAATTAAACGCTCTTTGAAGTAATGGACGAAAAACAAGATGTAGTTGAAGTTGGAACAGAAATCCAAACCACTGCTCCAGCTAGTGATATGAAACAAAGTATCGTTCCTACTATCAATACAATTAATCTTCTTGATGAAAAACAAGTAGCTGCTGCTAAAGTTTTTCTTACTCAAATAATGAGAAGTAAAAAAGGTGGTATAAGTAGTGTCGAAGATGGTCTTGCAATATTAATGCGAGCACAAGATTTAAATCTACCTTTTAGTAGTTGTATTGAAAATATCCATGTTATTAATGGTAAAACTGGAATTGATATACATATCATAAAAAGTCTGTTATTAAAGGCAGGAGTTTGGTGGGAATGTATTGAAGATTATGCTCCTCAGTATGAATATACTGATATTAACGGACTTAATGTTTATGTAGGTAATAAACTACCTGACGAATGCGTAAAGTGTCGTAGTAAAGCTGATGCTGAAAATAGACAAAAAGAAGATGATAATCATATTTATGTTTATCCCGTATTATATTATCAAGATTATAATGGTAATGTATATAAATCTTCTCAATGGAATAATGCTTTAGCTGTTGCTATGAATGCTGCTCATGCTAAAGAATTAATAACTGCCAAAAAGATACCTGTGTTTAAGATTGTTGCACAACCTGTTGATTATGTTACTAAATACAAATTACATAGGTTTGTAAATAATCATGAAATGACTAGTATTGGTAGTTTTAGTTATTCAGAAGCAGTTGCTGCTGGCATGTTTGAAAAAGATACTTATGTCAAATATGCTAGAATAATGATAGGTCATAGGGCATTTACTTATGCTGCAAGAGATATTGCTTCAGATGTTCTTATGGGCTGTTATGAAACTAATGAACTAAGACTTGCGAATGGTCTTGGTATTGATGATGTTCAATTCGCAGAAGAAGTATAAATTAATAATACTCCAACAAGGAGTAAATGTATAACTTTTAAAACTTTACAATTATGAAAAATTTAAATGGAATGAGTTTCGGTTTTAGCGCAGTTACAACAGGTGTTCGCAAAGTTGATTATGAACCTGAATTGAGTTTGTCTAGTACAGTTGGTAATATTCGTATTACGCCTCCTGTAACTAAAGCTCTGTTCTTGTCTCACGGAGATTATCTGATGTTTATCAACAATATTGATGGCGAAAATGGTGTACTCGCTGCTATTCAGAATCGTGATGCTACATTGGTTGCTTTCTGTGAAGAAAATGGTCTTGACATTGATTCTCCGGAAGCTGCTAATGCTATCGTAGCTGAATTTGGTATGTGGGCTATTGCTAAAGGTGTTCAACTTTACGATTCTAAGGGTGTTGCTCTTACCGTTCGTGAACGTATGACAGAAGAAGATAAAAAGAACTATGTTCTTGCTAATTATGATGCAGTTCTCGAAGGTGCTAAGAACGGCAATGATGAAGAAACTAAAGCAGCTATTGCTCGTGATGGTATTACCAAAGAAGAAATCGTTGAAATCTTAGCTGATGGTATTCAAGGTTCTCTTGTACCGAAATTCAAAGGTGCTAAGTTAGCTAATCCTAGCGGTATTACTGGTATTGGTGCAACATTGACTTGTTCAGACGGTGCTACTTGGAATACTTTGAAAGAAGATTTGGGTGAAGAAAAGATTTCTTTGATTAAGACTTATGAAGTTAATCTTGATAATCCTATCGAAGTTGAAGTTAACAATGGTCATGAAATTGTTAAAGTTAAAGCTTTGCTTTTGGGTGATTCTAAGACTTCTAAACCTATCGTTCGCACTAAGAAAGCTGCTGCTGAGAAATAATTTTCGTCCATTCGCTGATAAGGTTTATTGTTTATAATGTTGAAGCCGAACATGATTATCTTCGTGTTCGGCTTTATTTATATAATTAAGTTTAATTTTTAAAATCTTCTAGAAATGAGTACTCAAAAAGAAAAAGAAGAAGTTAAAGAAACTGCTGCTCAACCAGCTAAAAAACTACGTAGAGGTATTAACAATGAAACACGTGCTACTTCACGTTTAAAGTTTGATGAACGTCGTGATGCTAATCGCACTAATGGTTTGTTTGTTGGACATCTTGATAATGTAGAAGTTAAATGGGTTACTATTGGTGAAGAAGTTCAAGGTCTTCCACAATTTGCCGGACAATCTATTCCAGTACTTGTTCTTACATTTGCTTCTAATCATGAAGATATTAATCAACGTAGATATGTAGAACATCGTATGATGCCTGCTGAATCTAATGCTCTTACTATTCCTGGTGGTAAAGATGCTTGGAAAGTTGAATCTATCTTCTCATGGATGAAACATGTATTGAACGTATTTGTATTGAAAAATCGTCCAATGACAGAAGAAGAAGAAGATGCTCTTACTTTGCCTTATTCTGACTTTGATGAACAAAATCAATATGTTCCTGTTGAGCCAGAAGAAGTAATTGCTGGTTGGCGTACTGTATTTGAGAATTTCGTAAATATTCTTGATAATAATGGCAAACCTTATTATAAGAATGATAAAGGTGGTATCTTACCAATTTGGATGAAGTTGTTGCGCTTCACTAAAGTTAATAAAGACTGGCAAGCTGTTGTTCGTGGTAAATCTACATTTGGTGATTTGGGATTCACTAATTTTGTTGGAGAAGGTTGTATTGAACTTTATAAGCAAGATACAGCTCCTACATTGAAAATTGATATTACCAAAGAATCTATTACCTATAAGGAAACTAAGAAAGCTACTGCTCCTGCAATGCCTGCTGGTGCTGGCGTAGTTCCTATGGGTGTACCAATGGCTGCTGCTCCAGTTGCTGCTCCTACTCCTGATTTTGGTATTCCGCAGCAAGAACAAGCAAGCCAAGTTTTTGATGCTAGCGATTTGCCGTTCTAATATAAGTTTAGTTAATGATGAAGCCGAACACTGCTTGAAAATAAATCGAGCATGATGTTTGGAAATTTATGGGTGAGTGGTATATTTACTGCTCACCCTATTTTTTTGACCATTAACGTAAACCTTATACAGATATGAAACGTGGAATCGGAAATGCTTGTCTTACTAAAGATTATATACTTTCTAAAGTTAGTCAAGAAGCTATATTTAGTTTTTATACAGGACTTGATATTGAAACAATAGACGAATGTGTTGATAAAGGAACATTAATATCTAGTCCTTTTCGTATAGATAATCATCCTAGTTTTGGCTTTAGGTATAACAATAAAGGTAAACTTAAAGCCAAAGACTTTGCTGGTTATTTTCATGGAGATTGTTTTGATGCGGCTGCTTATGTTATCAATGAAATATATGATAGAAAACTAGATATTAACGATAAGAAATGTTTCATATTCGTGCTTAAACATATAGCTTATAGTTTTCGTAATATTATTTACGGAAAAGATATTGACTATCGTGTTAGTGACCAAGTAAAGTTTGGTATTAATAAAATAAGAAATAGTAAAAGTATTATTGAATTTGCTAATAGAGATTGGAATGATAACGATAAGAAATATTGGAATAGGTTTGGGATTAGCCTCAATGCTCTCAATACAAATTTCGTGTATGCTGTGGATTGCTTTTGGATTAATAAAGCTATTAATCCCGCACCCAAATATCAATATAGTAGAGAAACTAATAACCCGTGCTATGCTTTTGTTTTGGGTCGCGACAGCAATAATGTTTATAACATTAAGTTGTATTTTCCTTTAAAAGAACATGGAGAAACAAGATTTATTACTAATACTAATTGTCTTGAAGGTCTTCTAGGTCTTGAATGTGATAATTATGATGCTATTGTTATTACTAAAAGTACTAAAGATAGAATAGCTTTACAATGTTATATAGAATCGGTTGATATTGATTCCATCCTCTACGGGGAGACATCGCCACAGAATCGTCTTAATATAGGTCTTGTTAATATTAGTAGTGAGAATTATAAACTTAATCAAAATGAATATAATTATCTTTCTGCCAAATGTAAAGGTTGTATATATAGTTTAATGGATAATGACAGAACTGGTAAAGAAGAAGCTATTTGGTTAAGAGATAATTATAATATAATTCCAATACTTATTCCTAAAGAATATGAAGCTAAAGATTTTGCTGAATTTAGAAGTTTATATAGTATAGAAACAATTAATAATCTTGTTAAACAACTTAAAAATTATATTGTATATGAAAGAGATACCGTTGAATGGGATACGTCAAAAGATTCTGCTTTGCCGTACTAGTGGTCTTAAAGGTAATTTTAATATTATGATGCGTCCTATTACAGAAGAAGAAGAAAAACATATTGATAATTACAAAAGTATTGAATTTGTAGATGGTCGTGTCAGTGGTGGACATATTATTTCTTATGGAGAAATAGATATTGATAAAGAAGAAGATAAGAATATTATTGAAAAATGGGGTTTTGTTGGAGATGATTGGACTAGTATGATACCGGCTAATTATGATTATGATAAAGGCGTTGGTTATACAGATGAAAGAGTTATGAAATATGCTCCTACAATAGATGCTTACAAATGGTTTAAATATTGTTATCTTCTTATAGGTAAACCAAAAAGAATACTTGTTTATAGATCATCTTATGTACATAGGTAATGTTACTTTAGAACCTAGAGATATTCGTTTTATAGAAAATGAATTAGCTACTAAAGGTTTTGACAAAACTATGGGAGAACTTATTAGAGGATTAGATGCAACTGTTGTTTTACCAGATGGTGGTCGTCCTTATCAAACCTGTAGTTTTGTATATAAATGGAATCGTGCTGCTTTTATATATATTCTTAATAATAGTCCTGAAATTGATAGTAGAAGATACAAACATTATATGCTAATGCTAGAAGAACTAGAAAAGAAGAATATTGAATATGAAAAAGAAAATCCTCCTATTGAATATGATGCTACTAAAAAGAAACGTATTGGTACTAAGAAAGTTAAAGCTACTATAACTGATATGTTCGATGGTACTAAAAAAGAACTTACTAGAACTGGTAAGCTAAAAGAAATTAGAACTAAAAATGTAAGTGGTAATACAGTTCAATTTGGATTTGGAGTTGTTAAACCTAAATAATATGGAAATATTATATCGACGAAACAATTATGGTTATCCTTATTTTTGGAAAGCTGTATTAGATAGACTTGGAGATAGTTTTGTTATCAAAGCTACTTATGGTATGGTAGGCGGTAAAAGTATCGAAAGCGTTTATAAAACTACTCAAAAAGACCCTGTAAATGAACTTAATAGTAGATATAAAGCTAAAAGAGATGCTGGTTATCTTTCTATTGATGAAATTCGAGATGATTCTGAGGGAAGACCCCCCGTAGAGGATAGAGTTAGTTCAGATATTCTATATAAATATCTTAATACTTATCTTCCATATAATCTTAACAATAATAACACTAATGCTATTCTTCCAATGCTTGCTAAAACTTATACAGGTAATTATTGGAAGAAAAATCCTACCGCTATTTATCAATGGAAAATTAACGGTGTTCGTTGTCTTATGACATTTGGTCTTGGAACTGATATATTTCACAAATATCGTATTGATTTTCAAAGTAGAGAAGGTAAGTGGTGGACTAGTTTAAACGACTTAGAAGAATACTTATTATCAATAATACCCGAAGAAACTATACAAAGACTTGTAGAAGAAAATATTGTTTTGGATGGTGAACTTTATCTTCCTGGTTATGATATTAATGATATTAATCATTTTGTTAAAGATAGTACTTGTCCTCAAAACAAACGTATCCAATTTTGGCTTTATGATTTAGCTATTGATGATGTTAATAATACTTATCGTGATATTATGAGATATAATATGTTTAAACGATTTATGATTAAATGTGATAATAGATATGACCATTTTAATAATACTCAAAGACTTGTTTATGTTCCTAGTTTTATTAATGCTAATCCTAATGACCCTATTAAATATAGAGATACTTTTATAGGTAAAGGTTTTGAAGGTCTTATTCTTCGTAATCCAAATAGTCTTTATCAATTTGGTCGTAGACGTGTTGGATATATGGAAAAGTTTAAAACCGCCACTGATGGAGAATTTATAATTATTGATGCTGAATTAGATAAACGTGGTCTACCTGTATTTAGTTGTCGTAATGATGTTAATGATGCTACTTTTGAATGTAGACTTGGTGGTACTTTTGAATATCAAAAAGAATTTTATAATAAAGGTCAATATATTGGTCGTAAATTATCTATTACATTTGGTGAAAGAAGCGGAATAGATAAAGTTCCTTTTCATATTCGTAAAGTAGAACTAATACCTGAATAAATGAATTTAGATGTATTTTATGATGTTCCTATAACTAAGATTGATAAAACACGTCCTTATTACAGTCCTGCTAATAATAGAATATATATTCGTGGTATGAATAGAGCATGTAAATATTATACTGAAGTTGTTAGTTCTGGAGAGATTATTTTTATTATTTCCGAACATAAAGTCCACTCGCAATCTCGACGAATCAGAACTGATGCTTTTGGTAGAAATATTATTGTTCCTATTTATTTTAAAGATTATCTTAGGCGTGTTTATGATAAAGATACTAATATTGATATTGATGTTGAACAAATTGATAATGATTGCATCGGCTTGAAATTACGTATTTGATTTTGCTAAAATTTAGCCGAATTTGCCACATTTGCGCCCCGTAGAGAGACGATTATCGAGAAGTTGATAACTAGTTCAGCTTCAATCGAAAAAATCGCTCTACGGGGCTTATTTTATGCCGATAAAATTTGAAAAAAGTGCAATATATTTTAATCGTTTTTATTAATATTGGAACAATAAAAACAAATAGTGAATGAGAAAAGGATTAATAATTGGTATTGCAGGAAAAGCTGGCGCAGGTAAAGATACAGTTGCTAGCATGTTATCTATTCTTTATGATAAAGAATGCGATTGTAGTTATAATGATTGGGTTAATAGAAATCCTAATCCTAAATGTCTTTATATAAAGAATCAAGTTCATTTTGCTGATGCTTTAAAACGTCTTTGTGCAAATCTTCTTGATATTAATGAAGAAGCGTTTTATAATAGATATTATAAAGATGATGCTGTTTATTTATATAAAGGTAGATTATTTACTGAGTTGCCTCTTAGTGCTAAATATAGGTTAATAACTATTGATGACCTTAATGCTAAACCTATGAGTTATTATGTTGCTAAATATAATATTGCTTTTACTCTTAGAACATTTATGCAATATATAGGTACTAATATATTTCGTAATCAGATTGATAATGATTTTTGGGTTAATAAAACAGTCAAAGATGCTAAAAAGATTGCTGATAAAGATGGACTTGTTCTTATTCCTGATGTTAGATTCGATAATGAATCAGATGCTATTAAAAAGATGTTTGGTAAAGTTATAATGATTAATCGAGAAGAAATTGAACTTTGTTCTCATGAATCTGAACAACTTGCTAATATCAATCCTAATTATACTATTGATAATACTGGTAACTTATTTAATTTGTTTTATAAAGTAAAGAACTTAGCGGTAGACTTGTTAATCTAACTTCATCCTCTACGGGGGGTCTACACTACAAAATTGTTAGAAGTATGTTTATAGATGAACCTAAAGCTATGGTTATAGTACAAGAAGACCCAATAGAGCATGTTGCTCGTTGTGCTCGTATTTGTACTAATAGTAAAGCAACAGACGATAAACGAACTTATAATCGCCTTATTAAAGATAAACATTGGTCAATGTTTAGACATGAAGCTGTTTATGCTATTATTAAAAATGCTCCGCCTAGCGATGATTTTATGATGCCATTCAAATATTGTCCTTATATTGACTATCGTATTGAAAATAGAGGTGACCATTATGATTTTTATATCTCTACTAATATGAATTTTATGATGGATATTAGAACTGATGATAAAACCATATATGATATGATAATGACGCATAGAGTTACACCAAAAATGTTCTTTAGTAATTTATCATATACTTATAAATTGTTTAGAATAACTGTTCTTTGTCAAACTCAAATTAGTACTAGTAGAGAATTTAATCGTGTTAGTCCTAATGCTATTAGCGAGCAATCTACAAGATATGTCGACGAAAGTGGTGTTATTGTTAGACCACATTGGATGGAAAAAAGCAAATTACAAATAACTCCTGACAGCCCTTATTATGGTTATATGACTGCTTGCGATTTTGCTTTTGATACATATCATAAAATTGTCGATAAAGGAGTTCCAAAAGAAGATGCTCGTGGTGTTCTTCCATTAGATACTAGAACAATGGTTATTTATACATATACTATAAAAGATTGGATTAGAATACTTGCTAATAGATATTATGGTGCTACTGGTAAACCACATCCTAATGCTAAAGTTTTAGCTAAGTGTATTATAGATGCTATTGAAGATACTTATCCTGGTACTTGGGATTTTGATAAATTATGTGCTGAATATATTTACCAATTAAAACGAAAGAATTATGAACTTATTTAAGTTATTATCTAGAATTGGAAATGTTTCCAAAAGAATTGATAAAAGAACAATTCAACAAAAGAAAAATGATGATGCTACAATGTTTGCTAAAGAGAAAGAATGTAATAAAACTTCTATTCCTATTTATAAAGTTTCTAAACGTGTGGTTAGAAATTGGAATGATGGACAAAAACATCCTAGTTATATGAATCCTGCTTATCGTCCTGCTCAACAATATAATAAAAGAATGAAATAATGAAAAAGAGTTTATATGCAATAAAAGCTGATATTGAAGCTATATTTGACGAAATTGAAAATAATGATGATATTATTACTGACGAACAAATAGATGAACTTACTATTCATCAAGAAGAATTAAGAGATAAACTTGATTCTTATCGTCATGTTCTTAGTCGTTATAATCGTGATGTTGAATATTGTAAAGCTGAAGAAACTAGAATAGCTTGTATTCGTAAACGTAATCAGAAAATAGTTGATAGACTTAAAGGTATGATGCTTGATGCTGTATTACGTTATGGAGATACTAATAAGAATGGTAATAGATATGTCGAATTTGCTGATGGTAAGATAGCTTCTAGAGCTACTAAAATTATTGAAATTAACGACACGATAGCATATCATTTTAAGACTATTGTTACAGATAGACTTTGTGAACTTTATAATAATGGTATGTTAGATATAGATGATGCAGGTGCTGGTGTTGAAATTCAATCTTTAGATTTAGAAAGTTTTATAACTACTATCAATGCTAATTATGCTGCCGAATATCCGGAAGAATATGAACAAATTGAAGGTGGATTTACTGTTGATGATTTATATAATTATGGTATTAAGATTGAATTTGAGTTAAGTCTTGCTGATTTATGTAAAGTTGAAAATTATGATATAACTAATGCTATGTTTAATCATCAAGTAGAAGTAATTGATAATATTAGTAAGACTTGTATTAAACGCGAACTCGATAATGGTGCTAAAATTAATATTGCTAGCCAATGTATTAGTCAAACATTAAGTGTTAAATAATGCCTAAATATTATAGTATTACTGGTAAACCCTGGCAATTTGCTGGGGTTTCCAATGTAGAAGATTGTAAGACTAGCGAAGAAGTTATGAATAAAGCTGGTCTTAATTTTATTGTCGATAAATGCGAATTGTATGCTAAAATGCCTATTGTTAAACATGGTACTGATGCTGAATTAGATTGGGCTAATCAAACTATGAAAGATTATGGAGATGAAGGTCATCTACATAAAGGTAATTTATATGCTAATGTAAAAGATGCTTATGCTACTTATCGTACTGACCATAATATTCCATTAGGTTTAGTTAAATCTAAATATACTGTTGTTCAAAATAGTGTTGCTTTTCAATTCTTTGATGATGCTATTGAAAAAGGTAAAGTAAGATGGCAAACTGCTGGTGCTTTTGGTAAAGGAGAAACTATATTTGTTAGTGCTAAATTACCTAAAGATTATCTTGTTAATGGTAAAGACCCAGTTGAAAATTATCTTGTATTTACTAATAGTCATGATGGTACTAGTGGAGTTAAAATCTTATTTACTCCTATTCGTATTGTTTGTCAAAATTGTATAGCTGGAGCAATTAAAGCTGCTTCTGCTTATATTTCTTTTAGACATACTGCTAGTATTCATAGTAATATTCAACTTGCACATCAAATTATTGCTATTACTAAACGTAAATCTGAAGAACTTGGTCAATATTATGATGCTCTATCTAAGATTCAAGTTAAAGATGAAGATGTAATGCAATATATTACTGAAAATATTCTTAGTGAAGATGAATTTCTTCGTATGAGAGAAACTGGTCATACACCTAAAGAACTTTGTTGTCGTGATAATATGGCTTTTGAAGATTCTAAAATAAGTATGAAAAAACTTAATGTTATTAGTGATATTTGGCAATATTATAATTATGGAATTGGACAAGGAGAAATTATTGGAACTGCTTGGGGAGCATATAATGCTGTAACAGGTTATTATAGTAATGTTGATACATATAATACTGGTGCTAAACGTATGCAATCATTATTGTATGGAGATAGAGCCAAAAAATTACAAACCGCTGCTGCTTTAGCAGAAACATTTTAAATAACTTAAACAACTAAAACAATGAGTAAATTTGTAGAAGTATTAAAAACCGCTATCGCATTAAGTATGCAAGATGCTAATATAGATAATATCTATAAGATTCTTGATGAGCTTGATGAATGTCATGTAAAAGTTTGGCGAGAAGATGACACCGTTAAACTTCCTACTTATGGAAAAGATGGTGATGCTTGTATGGATGTTTATGTTCATCGTATTGAATATAAAGATGATGGTCGTGTAGTTTATCATACAGGTCTTCATTTTAGACTTCCTAATGATTATGAAATGACTATTAGACCTAGAAGTTCTAATACTAAAACTATTGCTGTTATGCAGAATGCTCCTGGTACTCTTGATGCTGGTTATACTGGTGAACTTCTTATTGTTCATCGTCAAATAGACGACCCACATAATTCTTGTTCTGAATATGGTGTTGGGGATAGAGTTGCTCAAATACTTGTTCGTAGTCGCGAACGTATTATTTGGGATGAAGTTGCTACTATAGAAGATTTAGGTACTACTGATAGAGGTGACAATGGATTTGGGTCGACAGGGAAATGATACAGCCGGAAGACGATGTTTATATCCAACATCTTTATGTACATGATAAAACAGGTAAACCTTATGCTGTTTTAGATTGTGGAAAGATGAAGATTAATGATAAATGGGAGGTTTGTGTTATATACAAACCTCTTTATATTAATCCTATTACTACTTTTGTTAGAAGTATTACTGATTTTAAACAAAACTTTAGCGAATATGATAATAATGTAGAATTATGAAATCATTAACATTTTATACTAAACCTAATTGTACTGCCTGTACAATAATGGCTACTAATATAGACCGTGCTCTTAATGCAGTTAATATAGATATTGATACTCAATTTAGACATGGTACTATTGGAGAAACTAAAACTTTTATTGATAATGATATAAAACAAGTTCCTACTACAATTATAAAAGATGATAATGGTAGAGAAGTTTTAAGACTTGTAGGTACTTATACTGTTGAATATTTAATTGGTGTATTATCAAGATTATGAAATTAATCGGTATTCGTTTAGCAACTTGTACTCCAATGACATATAAAGAAGCTGTGGATAATGGCTTTGAAATTGAAGGTCGTAATATTGGTAGTAAACCAGATGCACAAGGATATATTCTTGATTATGGTTATAATTCTACTCCTATTTGGTGGGATAAAGAAATAATTGATAATCAATTTTATAATATTGATAATCAAACTAGTGATGAAATTGCTAGTAAAGTTAAGACTTTTGTAGAAGCATATAAATTTAATAATGAAATAGATGCTGCTAAAATGTCTGATGCATCTGACGAATCTAATGCGTAGTTCCCCCGTAGAGGGCGAAGCCAGGCCCAGTTAAATCGAGCCATTTCTAGCCTCATAGAACCATTTTCTTGACCTAAGTTGATGACTTGTTCAGCTTTACATAAATCGTTCAATAGCGGTCAAAAGAATGCGGTCTATGAGGCTTATTTGTGTTCGAACACCTATACACACGCACACGCGCATATATAAAATGTAATCTTGATGCTCGTTTTAGTGCTCGTAATGGTGCTGGTCGCTAACAATCGGCGGCATAGCCGTGGAAATAAATCTTATATTGTAATTATAAACAGAATTGATTATGAACTTAAAAGAACTAAAAGATAAAATTGATGAACTTTGGAATAAAGCCGATGTTGAAACTAAAGTCGATAGAAAAGTTTACATTTATGATGTTGAAAGTGGAAATTATTATTTTATTGATAATATATTTATTGATGAATCTAAAGATATTATTATAGATATTAATTCTAATGATATTGTCTGAATCAGCTTAATCATCTTCATTCCTCTACGGGGGGTCTTCCCCAAGGTATTGTAGAATTGTCAGAATTGTTAGAATTGTTATTAATGATTTTAATGATTCTGACAATTCTTTTGCTTAGTTCCCCCGTAGAGGGTGGAGATATGGATATTGTTTAATCTAAATCTTATTATTATGGGAATCTTAATTACTATTCTTAGTATTATTGTTTTTTGGATTATTGTTGGTTGTATTAGTAGTGATAATGAATTTACTAGAATTATAGGTTTTCTTATAGGTATTATTGTTTTAATTGTCATCATTGCTTCAACTATGTAGTTTGTTCCTGACAGGTATATAGATGCAATCCTGCGGCTTGCACTATATAATATATAACATAGAACAGGTCGGTCTCGCCTTTTAAAGGGAAATGTATTGATTTTCAGTACTTTAGAAAATATTATAGTGGTAAGCATCTTACGTATGAAGTGTAAGATTCTTACCACTACATTTAATTGTTAACGAATTTAAATCCGCTTTATACGGCTTCTAGAGCACATTTTTAGACCTCTGAAATGTTAAAATACACTCATATCTTACGCTTATAAAATATTAATTCTTACATTTGTAGGCGTATAATTTAACATATTTGCGAAATGAAAGTCAATGGTTATATTAGAGGTGAACCTAGTGATGATAGAGTTAGTCAATTTATAGGTGCTCTTTATAAATCAAATAAATATTCTTGGTTTGTTATGGGAATAGAAAATTATATTAAAGAAGTTATGACTACTTCTAGTGCTCCATTAAAAATGTTAGCTTATATAAAGTGGTTAGTTGCCCAAAGAGAAATGGGAAGTCCAGGTCAATTTACTGTTTATATAGATGATGATTTTATAGAAGATTTTAATAATTTTGTTACTAGTTGGACTAAGACTAAAACTGACTTTAAAAAAGAAACTATTAAAAAATGTATTACTTTTTTAGTTTATCATAGTTTTATTCTTAGACATAAAAATAAAGATGGTAAAGTTATTAGAGGTAAATATGACCTTAATCCGGAACATTGTTATATTGGTAATGAAGTAAAAAAGATTTTTAAAGATAAATAATATGGAAGATAATGCTTTTCTTAAAGAAGAATATAAAAATCAACTAGAACGTAGATTTGATTATGAAACTACTCGTGTTTATAGATTTAATAATATGTTTAGTTTTATGGATTTCTGTTATAAATATGGATTTAATACCGAAAATAGTATTACTTATTATGATGATGAAGAAGTATGTATGTATATTAAACGTATTTGACTATGATAGAACCTGTTTATGCTTATAGGGCTAGATGTATTCATTGTAATACATTTAGTGATTTATATAAAAATTTAGACCAATTATGTGCTGACCTTACTAAAAAAGGATGGGTTATATCTAGTTATAAAACTGTTGCTATTTGTCCTAAATGTGTAAGTAAAGTTAATACTAATAAATAATAATTATGGAATACAAGATAGGAGAAATATTCGAGTATAATGGTGAGTGGTATCAATGTCTTGAGAATAATAGTCATTGTTGTGGTTGTGAGTATTGTGATTTTGGAGAATTAGGTAATTGTGATATTATTGCTTGCTCAAGTAGTGAAAGAAATGATAATAAAGAAGTATACTTCAAGAAACTTAAAAATGTCGGAGAGCCTTATGAATACTTTGTTCAGCATAAAGGAATTGTAATGCTTCAACCTTATAAATTATTCACTGCTCCATTTATAAATGGAGTAATTTGTAATGTGCATTATGACACTAATACTATTGATTTAGAAATAAAACAAAACAAAGAAGATATGGAAGAATATAGAATGCATGATGCAAAAGAAGATATTCCCGAATTTGACAAAGTTGTTGACGAGTGTCTGTTTGGCGAAAATAAACTAAACTTAAAACTTTTTAATCTTGAAGCTGCCAAAGCTGGTAAGTCAGTCTGCACAAGAGACGGAAGAAAGGCGAGAATTATTGCTTTTGACGCTAATGGTGGTAGACCAATAGTTGCATTAGTAACGGAATGTGATGATGAAGAAGAAATTCCCTACAAATATCATTGTGACGGTTCTTATAATTGTCAATCTATACCGTCAAACAATGACCTTATGATGCTCCCCGAAAAGAAAGAGGGATGGGCAAAAGTTCGTAAAGATATTAACCTTTATGACACAAAAGAAGAAGCTGATAGAAGAATGATTGGAAATGATGAATATGTAACAGCTAAAGTTTGCTGGGAGGAATAATATGGTGTGGGTAGCAGTAGACAAAGATGGTAAAGAGTGTATTTATCAGTTCCGTCCTAAAAGAGGAAATAAGGAGTTTAAACCGTTGTATGAATATAGTATGTGGATGACTTTACCTAAAGGCTCAATTAAGAAACTTATAGGCAGAGACTTAGATTGGAATGATGAACCTGTTGAATTAAAGGAGGAATAATATGGAATTTAGTTATGTTCCGCTTAATAATACTATCGTTATAGATAATATTATTTATAAATGTATTGAAAATCGCAATTGCAATATGTGCGATTTTTTAGATAAATGTTATAAAGGAGAAAGACCTAATCTTATATGTAATCAATCAGAAAGACCTGACGGTAAATCTGTTATATTTGTAAAAGTTAAAGATATGGAAACAAAGAAATTTAAACCTTTTGATTTAGAAGCTGCTAAAGCTGGTGAACCTGTTTTTACTCGTGATGGACGTGAAGCTAGAATAATTTGTTTTGATAGAATCGGTAATCTTCCAATAATTGCTCTTGTAAAAAATAGAGAAGATGAAAGTGTTTATTATTACTATAATAATGGTAGAGATAATAAAGAAGATGTAGAAAAAGATTATGATTTGCTTATGAAACCTATAATTAAAACAGGTTGGATTAATGTTCATAAAAATAATGGACTTTATAAAACAGAAGAAGATGCTATAAATAATCGTCCTAATGATGATTTTGTAGCTGTTAAAGTTGAATTTGAAATATAATTGTTAGTTAGTTAAATAAGAAAGCCCGAATAGGCTATGAGTTTAGTGCTCGTAGTTCTATTCGGGCTATTTTTTTAGTCATATCGACCACCTATTTAATTGTCAACAAGCCAGTTAGCAACATCTTCAATAGGAATAATTTGCATAAAATTCTTATCAAGTTTATAATAACTATTACTATCTTCCATTCTAAGTAATCTATCAATAGTACGATAAATAGGAATCTGACGTTTAATATAAACTTCAATCTTATTTTCTCCAGCAAATTGACCAGTTGTATAAAGAGGATTAAATTCATCTCCTTGTACCATCCATTGTATAGCCCAAGAAGTTGCTTTCATCATATCTTTAATACTACTACCAACAGCAACAGGATTAGACCATTGTTTTTTAGCTTCTCCAATAGGATTTAAATACATTAATGAATCAGAACTTAAACGGTCAGCTTGATAAAGCATCCAACTACCTGCAAAAGCAAGAACGTCATCATCGTCATCTCCGGCAGCAAGTAAACAACTAGCAGCTAATCCTAATACTAATCCTTGAACAACACCATAAAGGTCACCAAGACATCTACGAAGATTAGCTCGTTCAGCAACAGTCATAGTAGCATAGTTAAACTTAAAATTCATATAAGTATTAATAAGACTACGACTTATTTCTTGAACACCAAGAATAAATCCTGCTTCACCAGTTTCATCTTTTCTTTCCTTTACACGTTTTCTAAGGTCTTTAAATTCACAACTAGCAAAATTCCAAAGAGTAATATAACAACCACGTTCAATATTTTCACGTCTTTCATTAAAATAACCATTAATACGGAATCGTTTTAAGAAACCATTGTAAATATGTTTATGAAATTGCATTACTAAGCTACCCCACCATTCAGTTGTTTCAATACTAGCAGCACCAAGTTTATCATATATACCATGAATACGTTCATTAACACCAGCAACTTTATCTTTAAATTCTCCTAAATCACGATATGTAATACCACTATCTTCTTTTAATTGACAATATCCTTGTTTAAGTTCAAATTGGTCTATCAATTTAGGCATTTGTTCAAACTCTTTGCGAGCATTTTTCATCATCTCATTACGAATACGATTAAATTCAAAACCAATTTCTTTATTACTAATACTTCTAACAAAAGTAGTATTAATATCTTCTTTAAACCAATGATAATTTTTAAGACGATTGATATTACGTTTTTCTCTATTAATAAACTTCTTATATAGTTTTTCAAGCTCTGGATGATTTTCAAGAACTTTAAGCATAGCTTTACGTTCTATATCACCTACATAACCTCTATAATCAAGTATTTGTTTTTTACCATTAACTTCTACAATACGATTACTAATCATCATTGCTAACATAGCAGTATTTTGCATAAAATGTTCACCAGCAGTTTGAGGACTATATGCCAAGTTCTTTAATTTATCAATAACAGCAGATATATTTTTATAATCAATACCATTATTCATTTCTTGAACACTACTATAATCTACGATATTCATTAATTTAACTATACCGTCAATAAGATTATTTGTAGTTTCACTACCACTATAAGGCAAAAATCCGCTTAATACATTAGGAACATAATAACTAAACTTAGCAGTTTCCCAATCTTTATGATTAAAAAATTCATCGCCAAGACGTTCCATAAATATATTAACACCACCAGTAAGTACGTTACCTATACCACCTGTTAAATTCATCATCATAAACTTCATAATATTTTGAAGTATAGAAGCTAAATTGTTAAGACTATGATAACC
>ULRZ01013699.1_pt1 | contig 22642 bp, 4 predicted proteins | sample 1955861 | NCBI WGS metagenome assembly ULRZ01 (sample SAMEA4835694, study PRJEB28245) | human gut metagenome | biome: gut microbiome; material: fecal sample | place: Denmark | collected 2008 | reverse complement strand
TTCTTTTCAACTTCTCTATTTTCTTCGGCTATTTTACGATTACGTTCACGAACACCAGCACGATATTTAGCATAATCTTCATCGCTTTCTTCAAGACCTTGTTCTCTAACTTCTTCATAAGGTTTAGTAGCAATAGATTTTAATTGTTCTAGCATAGGAATATTAGTATGTCTTCTATGTGCGTATCCTGTATTTCTACTCAAACCTCCATCATTAACTCCATAACTAGCATATCCAAAGAAATTACCTAGTGCTTTAATAACATCTTTGAAATTGTTTTCATTTCTAACTCTCCTACGGGGGGTCATCCCTGCGGCATAATATTTAGCAGCAGACGGGTTGTTCTCTGTAAGATTATTATAAACTTCAAGAAGATAATTACGAAGTTCTTTTTCGTATTCATTAGCTTTGTCAGCAATAGTATAATTACCGTCAGTATTATAATTAATACCATTTTTTACATATTTATCATTCTTATATATATCATAAGCTTCACTATTAAGATTATCATAATTTGGTAGATATTCTTTAGATACATTAGGAGTAAGTATTTCCATTTCAGTCCAAATACGAATAGGTTCTAGTTTATTAGTATATTTATTATAATAATGATTAGCCTTTTCCCATTCTTCTAATCTACCTTCTTCGATAGCTTTATTACGAGCTTCATAATAATATTTTGTAGGTATAAATCTTATTTCGTTACGAAGTTTTTGAATAGCAGAATCACGAGCAGCACTATAATAATTAGGATTTACATAACTACCATCTTTTTTCTTTTTAGGAGCAACATAACCATATATCATCGAATTACCGTTATTAAGATTATAACTTAACATTCCATTACTATAATCTTTATAAGCAGCTATACGTCTAAAAGCAGTTAACCATTCTTTATTAGCATCACCTCTATCTACTTTATCTTTAGCTTCTGCATAATCTTTTAAATATTGTTTATTATCTATTTTAAAAGACACATCATTTTTAATAAAGTCAATATATTCTTGGGGCTTATTAATATCACTATTTATATCACCTAATTCATCGTATAAATTTTCAAGTTCCTGAAGCTGGTCGGTTGATAATCGTGACAACCAAATTTTACCGGTTGATTGGTCTACCGCATCAACGAGAATGCCGTTTATTTTTGATATGACGGCATTTCTCTCTTCGACTGATATATTGCTTTGCCCAAGCCTAAACTTCTTGTAGAACGTCTCAGAATAAATCGTTTGGTCGTCTTGCCGATTACGAATCAGTTTTAACAAACCTGTTCCACCATCAGCAGTACCTTTATTTTGACTTTGTTCTTGTTCGGCTTTAATATATTCAATTTGTCTATCATTAAATTTAAGACCGTTAATAACACCATTAGCATCATAAGGTTCATCTATCTTACGAAGAATACTTCTAAATTGTCTATCTTTAGGAACTACATTTTTAGTTCTTAAAAGAGCAAACATATTATTTATTTCTGCTCTACTATCTTCATCATAACCATATATAGTATTTTCTTCTATCCAGTTAACAGCTTGAACATATTCGCCAATAGATGCTAAACCATCTTCTGTAAATAAAGGACTACCATCAGAATTAAATTTACGATGTTTATGTATAATATCAAGATTACGTTCTAATTCTTTTTGGAAATTAGCACGAGGAGTCATTTTAAAATAAGTACTACGAATATTATTTCTAGCTTTTAAATAAGAATCAAGACGATTAGCAAGTTTAATATTTTTATCAGACTTTGGTTCTCCGTCAATGTAAGTAGCACTTCGCATATCAGCTATTTTATTTCTAATAGCGATAAGTCTATTTAATTGTTCAGGAGTACGATTATTTCTACTAATATTAAGTATTTTATTTCGTTCTTCAATAAGTTTTAAATATTCAACATAATAATCAATAGTTTCATCATTTAATACAATTTCATCATTATTATACATTTCTTCATAATAACTCTTTACAAGAGGACGATGTACATTATCGAGTAAGAATTTATCTTGAACATGTTTAGCGATAAGATATTCTTTACTATTACGACCATAAGCACGTTGCATATCATCAACAGTATCTTGATAAGTACGTTTATCTTTTAAAAACTCTTCATTGAAATTAGTAGTAAATTTGCCATCGCTAACAATATTATGCATATTAATAGATTTACCATTATTTCTAGCACGAGTTTGTATATCGTTAATACGTGTATTAAAATCAATAAGAACTTTATGACCTTCTAAATTACGAGCATTAACGTGAGTAACAGCACGTTTTAATATAGCTTGTACAACCGGAATAGGTATTTCTCTAGCACTCTGAAATGCTCTATCAAGAAAATTAAAATCTTTATTAATATTAGTAGAACCACTAGAAAGACCGGATAAGATTACAGGATTTTTAGTAGTTATTTCTGTAATTGTATCAGCAATCTTATCCATAGCTTTTCTAAGAACAGGATTATTTTTTAATTTAATAGCTGTTTCTCTAATATTAATAAGATTTATTTTAGCAGCATTATTTTCTAAATTGCTTAAATCAATGTCAAACAATACGTCGAAATTATCAGAGAAAGTACTAGCAGCAAGAGTTAAATCAATAAAATCATTAAGCAGTTTTTCATCAGTTTTAATTCTATTAAGAACATAGTCACTCATCATGTCATAAACTTCTCCGTTTTCATTAACAAAGAAATTTTCCATACGTTCTATAAGCTCATTAGCTTTGTAAGAATAATATTTAGATGCTTCTGATATAGTATCTGATTTATACATATCAATAGTTTCTAAAAGATTATCTCTTACTCCTTTACGATGAATATTACGAAGACTTGCAGCAGATTCAGTATCATTATCAAATCTTACACGTCTTGTCATATCCAATATAAAGTCTTGTGCTAATTCAGTCATTTGGTCAATATTAGTAGTATTAACATCTTCTTCTGCAACAGCTTCAACTCCACCAAGACTGGATTGCATTCCAACAGAATCCGATTTAGCTTTAACTAAATTAGGTTCTCTAGGAATTTGAACGTAATACAATGTATCAAGATAAGTAACACCATTTTTAAATGCATCATCAATAGCTTTTGTTCTAGCATCATCATGATTAAATTTAACATCTCTAGGACGCATTGTTACGCGTTTAACAATATATTGATTAATAATACCTTTATCATCAGGTATATTAATAATAGCTTCTTTACCTGTTTGACTAAATGCAGATTTTAATGCAGGACTAGCATTCCAAATCCAACCACTTTCTAAATGCTGTTCCCCCGTAAAGAGCGAATTAACGGACTTTATAAACTGTCTTGCAGCACCTTCATTTTTAGCAGCATTAATAACAAAATTTTCATCATTTGGAATACCAGCATTTTTTTCACGTTTTGGTCTATTATATTTATATTGTTTATAAATATCGCTATTTTTATCAAGTAAAGGATTATTAGAATCTGCAAGTTCTTTAAAACTAAGACCACTAGTTTGTCTTAAACTAATTAAATCACGATAATAATTTTCGCTAGGTAATTTATTGTTATTAGGATTAGCACTAAATTTACCATGTTCATTAGTTTCAAGTTTATTTAATGGTATTAAATGAACTTCTTTAACATTAGCATCTTCACCTTTTGTTAGAACTACTTTATATAATTGCGTTTGATTTTTAACTTTAATCAAATTAACAAAATGAGTAGCAATAGCATAATGAGCACGACCATCTGCTGTATGATATTCTTTAACAACACCTGTTTTAATAGCATTTTCTAAACCTTTTTTAGTTTCAAGGTCAAATGCTATAAGACCAGTAGTTTTAGCTATCGGTAAAATATCAGCAATACGTCTACCTTCTGAATTTCTATTATATTTAATACGATAACTAGGTATTTGTTCTATTGTACTATTACTTCTAAAATAATCAGTATAAACTTTATCGTCATTTAATACATCTATATTAATATTATTTACTTCTGCTAGTATATCATTCACAATTCCTGTACCACCATCTGTACGATTTGTATATAAAGCATTATTTTTAATTGTTTTACCAACAGCATTTCGTTTAAATTTAAAGCCTTCAACAACAAAAGCATATTTAATAATATCTAAGGCAGTAAGTTTAATAATAGGATTTTTACTAAAATAAGCAGCAGCAAACATATTATATATATCTTCCATATCTTGTTGCTGGTCATTAAACGTAATAATATGACGACTTACTCCTTTATTATAACGTATTTCATTTTCGTTATATACATTAACTTTATAATTAGCAAATATATTTCTTTCATCAGGGTCAAGATGTTGTTGTACCCATAATACTTTTTGTGCTGGAGTCAATTTCAAGAATTGATTTATTTCTTCTTCTGTTGGTTTATTAACATTCTTGGCATTAAAATCAATTCTAGAATTATAACCATAACCATAAATACGATTACGTTCAGCATCTTGTGGACTGATTCCATCCTCTACGGGGGAACTTCCCCTATTAACGTCTATAACGATTTTATTGTTTTTATCTAAAGTAACAGGTTGTTCTATAACAATACTTTGACTTTTATAAAGATAATCAAGAACATACGCTTTAAAATCATTATATAAACTTTCATTAAGACCACCACTAACTAAATCTCCAACAAAACTAATAGCATTAACAAAATTAGCACGTTCTGTTTCAAATAATCCGCTATTAATCAAAATACTAGGAGCAGTACTATATTTAAGAAAAGCATTAAGACTAGGATAACTAGATGGAGCAGCATTCATTATAAACTTCTTTAATCCTCTTTCTGTATTAAGTTCTTCAACTCCAGGATAAATAGATTCAAGAAGCCATTTACCGTCACCAGCTTTAATCTTAATAGCATTTTTATTATTAAGATTTGTATCTTCTAATTTAATAATATCTTGAAATACTTTTCTAGTACCATATATAGTTTGTTTGGCACCAAATCTATCCGGATTAAGTACACGAGCATGATTACTAATAGCTTTAGAAATATCATTAATATAACTAAATTGAATAATAGCAGCAATATCCATTAATATTTGTTCTGTATCAGTAGCTGTTTCAAAACCACGTTTATCTATTTTACTAACATCAATTCTATTAGCTACATTATTTCTATCAAAACTAAATTCTCCTCCAGTTAATGCTTTAAAATCAGCTCCATATTGATTTTGTAAAGCATCTAATACATCATTAATATTAGTATAATCTGTAACATCTTGTTTATTTACTTTAACATCTAACTCTTTGGCAGCACGTTTGATTGCTGTATGAATAGGATTATATTTACCACAAGTAAATACAGAATTAGATTCAAAATAAGAATTAACAATTCTAGTAATACCAGGTTGATTAAGCCATTTAACAACAGTAAAAGCATCAGCACCAATATCAAATAATGTTTTCATAGCAGCAAAAGTAAATTCATTTTCATTAGGAATAGCACCAGATTTGATAGCATCAAGAATATGAGCAGTAGTATGTGAACTAGCAACAGTTATCCATTCACCATTAACATTATGACCATTAGCACTATTAGCTAATTGTTGATGTTTAATCCAACCATCTTCTGTAATATTAAACGCAGCTTCTGCATCTTTTCTTTTAGCACCATATCCTTTTTCTATTGCTACATCAAAATTATATTTAATATAAATAGGAGTATTTAATACAGCTCCTGTTACATTAAATACAGAATTTGCAGTATCCCGTGTTACACTAAATGCTTTAAGCATAGCACCAGACATCGCATTACGTCTAAATCTAAGTTGTGTTATAGGATTATAAACACAATTAGAAGATTTTGTTATACCAAGTTTTTCATTAATATATCGTATAGCAGCTTCAATATCATCAAAATTAGAACGTGAAAGATTTTCTTCCGTAGCATCTTTACTGTTCATAATTTTAAGCATTTGTTCTAGAATACGATTATTACGTGCTTGACGAGTATTTTGAGCAGCAACAGGTTGAGAAGTAAATTCTTCAAAAGTCATAGCACCAGCAGCTTTTGCTCTATTTCTAATAGCATTTTGATAAGTACGCTTATATTCTCCAGCAAGCATACTATAAATATCTTCATTAAGTTGTTGATTATAATCAATTTGAGCATTAATAATATTACGAATTTCAGTATAAACTTCAAGCATTGATTCAACACCGTCATTATTTTGTTCAATTTGCCATTGACGAAGTTTATCAATAACTTGTGCTACTCTATCTTTAAACTTAATAGACTTATCTTTAAATATAGGAGTAAGTTCTTCTTTTTGATTATCTGTTAGTTGAGCATAAGCATCGTTTTCTTTTTCATTAAGTATTTTAGATATATCATCATAAAAAGTATCAATATCTTTATTTTGTTCTTCAAGAAATTTACGTGCTTGTTCTTTATAAGCAATTTTATCTTCATCAGACATGTAAACAGAGTTTTCTTGTTTAATAAGTTTAGTAGCTTCTCTATTTACATATCTAGCATAACGCACCCATTTACTTTCTTCACTTTGACCGTCTATATATTCGACTTTATGAACCTTACCATCATGACCAATATAAGTTTCATAAGTAATACCATAAATACTATCAACATCAAAATCACTACCTGTTTGAGTTACCCATTCATCTGGAACAACAACTGTACTACCCATCCATTCAGGTAGAAAACCAACTACTCTAAGAACAGCAATAGATTGCTTCCCTTCAGTAGGTATACGGTAACCAATTTGAAGCTTAACATCATCATCAACATCTTCAATGTTAATATCTTTAATAAGATTACCATTTTCATCATATTGATTAAACATTGTAGAAGCCCATTTAGGAAGTAATACATCTACAATATTACCTTCTTTATGATAATTAAGTTGAATACGATTACCAGTCTTTTCAGTATATTCACTAATACCAATTTGAGGAATCTTACCTTCAAGACCAACTCCGGTAACTTGGGCAGCGTGCCAACCAGGAAGTTTTTGTCTAGTTACATATTTATTAAATAAACTTTGTGCAATAGATTCTGTTTTACTACCAACAATATTAAATAATGCAGGCATAACAGTTCTACCATTTTTATTCTTAACAGTAACATAATCTAATTTATTGCTATCAAAACCTAATCTAGCCATTTCAGTAAGAGCTAGATTATAAATACGAGTATAATCTATAAATTTACCATTAGTAGCTTTAATATTACCTTCTGCATCAAATTTAATTCCATATTTATTCATCAATTCATTAAACGTTTGACGAATATTTTCAACATATACATTCATAAGTTCTGTACCAGCATTTTTTGTATCATCACTAGCATAACTAAGATTATCAATAACTTTCTTCATTATTTGAATACCAGCTTTATTCTCTTCGTCTTTTATATGTTGAGGAACTTCTTGTTGACGATAAAGATAAGCATAACTATATGGTTTCTTAACTCGTTTTGCATCTTCTGCAAACTTATTTAAATCATTAACAGCAACACCTTCATTATCCCAAAACGTAAGAGTTTCGTAATTAGCAGCTTTAGAAGTTTCAATAGTATTAACTTGTTGAATATCATTATCTAACATTATTTGGCATAGTGTTCCAAGACTTGTATCAGGAATATATTGACCATTTTCATAATGACCTAAAAATTTAGGAATAAGAACAAATTCGGCATTCTTAATTTGACGACTAACATGCATTCTTAGATTACTATCATAATATTGGTCATAATAAAAGTTTTTAGCAACTTGAATAAATTCAGCTAATTTATTAGCATCGATTTCATTAATATTAGTTGTATTATCAGTAAGTTTATCAAGTAAATCTTTATATCTATCATATTCTCCAAGAAGTTTTAAACGTCTAGCATATTCATATATAGTAACATAAGATTGAGCATCGTTAACTTTAGTGTTATCAGCAGAAGTATCTAGTTCATCACCTTTTTCAAGAAAATGAGTTTTAAAAGGAAGTACAAGAGCATTAGCTTTATCTTCGCTAAGTCCAGCAGCAAGTAATTGATTTTTTAATAATGTTGCATTATCACTACCACGAACAGAGTTATGAATTGTAATAGCATTCCAACCACTACGTATATTAATAGTATGACCGCCAACAACTATCGAATCTCCCGTTTCGTTAATAGATTGTATATAAGGATTTATATTATTAGTAGTCTTTCTATAATCATAAGCATACGATGTACCACCAGCTTGTACTTGTTTAGTACGTTTTAAAAATGTTTGACCGTTTTTATAAAACTTACTATTACCTTCAAATAAATCATCAAAACTAATATTAGCGATATAAGCATTAAACATGTATTCAATAAAATCATTATTAGTATATTCGTTAAAAGTTTCTCCAACAAATTGTTTAGTACTAAAATTCATATATGCTTTCATCCATTGTTCAATAGCATCTTCAATAGCATTATTAAAATCTTGGTCTGTAATTTCAACAACATTATTAAATATACCAGTATTATGAATTACAACGGGAAGCCCCCCCGTAGAGGATGGAGATAGGAAGCCATTTAAAGCCTTATCAATATTAAATATATCATTATCAAGTTTACTAAAGTGTAAAGCATTATTATCATGATAAAAATCAATCCACTGCTCTTTAGGATGTGTACGTCTAAATTCAAGAGCTTCTACATGTTCTTTAATTTCTCCATATATAATATTACGAAGAATATTAAATATTGTACTATTATGATTTAAATAACGAGTACTAGGATTTTCTTCAATATAAATATTAGTAGCTTCTCGTTCAATAGCTTTATCTAATTCATAATAATTACAATCAGAATTTTGTTGTCTACCAAGAAGTTCAATGTTTATAACATTATTATCTTCTAAATTACCAGTAAACCAAACATATCCATTTGTATTATCTTCTTGATAACGAAGACAAAATTTAACAATATTATTATCTTTATTAGTAAATAATTTTGTTTTATTTATACCATCTATACGACTTAAAGTAAAAGGATTATCGTTAATAGTATAAGCAGCTACTTGATTAACATCCATATCAATATAAGCACCTCCTAATTGAATAGCAATTTCATCAGTAGTTGCTTGATACCACATATTAGTAGCTTTTATCCAATCTTTTGTTCCTTCTTTAATAGCTTTTCTATCAATATTATATAAATCATTAATTCCATATTTAGGAAGAGTAACTAAGAAATTCTTAGGAGCATCAGATGGAGTTCTCATTAAATAAGCAGCAGTATTAGATTCAGTATCATCACGAAGTTCATCTCTATATTTACGATAATTTTGAATACCAAGTTTAAAAGTTAAAAATCCTTCTGCAAGATAATCAATATCAGACATATTGGTATAACCTTTAGCTTTACCAGTTACCATATTACTAATACCACTTAATAAATAAGCATGTATAAGTTCTCCGGCATATTCTGTAAGTTCCCAAGTATAACCATTTTGTCTAACTATACCTTTAATACCTTGGTCAGGTCTATCAATAAGTATAGGACTATAAGCATATTCAGTAGGATTTTGAAGTTTTTCATTAACCCAAAGTTGTAAAGTTTCTGGGTCACTAAGAGCTTTAACAATAGAAGTTATATAGTTATTATTAATAAGACCTGATTGAAGATTTCCATTAACATTACGATAATTAAGTTTAGCTTTGGATTTGCTATAAGGAGAAAAAGTTTTAGATATATTAGCTAATATTTCATCAGCTCCAATAAGATAACTTTGACCAATACGTTGTGGTTCTACTTCTTCTATATTAGTAATATCAGCACCACTATTTAATGCAGCTTCACGTCTAGCTTTATTTTCAGCATTAGCTTTGTATATTTCATATCTTTGATTTGCATATTCTTTAGCACTATTTTGAGCAACAGTATTAACTTTTTCAAGCATACTTAAAACTTGCTCTAATGCTTCTATTCTATCAGAAGATTTGATTATAAATCTATCATAAGTTCCTGTATCAAAACTAGGAAAATAAAGTTTTAATATAGAACGAATAGCATCAGTTTGAGGATTAATATCTATATTAGTTTTAACTATTGCCCCACTTCTACGTCTAATACCTACACCTTTAGATTGATTAGCTATATTAGCAGATGTTCTAGCTTTATCTAATTTGTTCCTAATATCTTTTAATTCAACTTCTATATCAGCATTATTAAGATTAATAGCACTATATTTAAAGTCATTACGTATTTCTAAATAAGATTGAATATTAGTATTATTATCATTATTAGGTTGTCTCGCAACAAGATTACCATATTCATCTATACAAACTTCAAGAACATCAACATTATATTTATTTAAATCTTTATAAACAGCTTCTGCAAGACCTTTAGCATTTTCGTTTCTCATATCATCTGCCAGCTTTTTAAAACCAGCAAATTCATGTTTTTCATTTGCGAGTTGTTCAATAGCATCAATAAAAGTATCAACAGATTTCCAAGCACCACGTTCAATAAGACCTGCAATTTCAATAGCACATTCCTGATATGTATGATGTTTAATAACACCTAAACTATTATTTCTGTCATATTGATAAGTAGAAACTTCGTTTCCATTCTTATCAGTAACAGTTCCTACAATAGTAGAAGAAAGTTTTGGAAGACTATTAAAAATAGCACGAACATATTCACTAATATGACTATTAAAATTATTTTTCCAACCTTCACTCCAAAGATATGTCATTTCATCAACAGTATATTCAGATTCTTCATCATTAATAGAATCTGCTTCTTCATCAGTCATTATATCCTCGTCAACATTTTGTTCATCATCTTTAATTTCCATACCAAGATTTACAACTTTACTGTTATGAAAAGCTTCTTTCCAAAAGTTTAAATCTCCGTAAGCAGTTTGTACTAAATCAGCAAAATTTTTATCAATATCTAAAATTTCATTAGCAGGATTATTAGCAAAAGTATATAAATCTTCAAGAGGAGTAGTTTTAGTATTAAAATTAGCACCATATCTATTAAGACGTGTAACAAGTTCAGAACGCATTCTATTTCTAGCAGTAGTTCTTACTTTTTTTACAAGTTCTTGTTTGTTATCCATTGTATTTTGATATTTGTAATACAATAAATAACAATAGTCAGCAGTAAATTGTAAAGCGTCTTGTCTAGTTTTATTATCTTTAAAATTATAATTATTACTACCAACATTATAACTACTATTATTATTAACACTAAATACTTTACTTGCTCTAAAATCTCTAACAAGTCTGTTTAAAGTTCTTTCGGGAATCTTTTCAAATTCATCTGTTTTAGCAACAGAATCATTTTTACAATATTCTCTAAACTCGTCTGTGTTTACAAGCTGCATAAGTTTTACAGCTTGACTTTCACTTCCATAACTAAGATTAGTTATAATCTTACTCAGTTTAGGACTACCATTAATTTCTATTGTACAACTCATAGTAGAAAATTTTAACGTCCCGAATGACGCTTATTTAAGGCTCATATCGGGACTTTTGTTTTTAGTCGATAAATTCTATTGGCAGTACCAATTAATCGCTCCTGTGGAAAGCAATGAAGCCATACGGGCTTGTTCGCTTGCGTTTAATTGTTGGTCAAGAGCGTTAATCGAGGGAACGGTTATGACTGGCTCAACACCACTTAAAGTGCTCATTAATGTATCATCTTCTTCAAAAGCATCATCAGAAAACATTCCATCATCATTATTAATAGGCATTGGAGTACCTTCATCACTAGTAGTTGGTTTAGGACTACTTGTATCTTTTGGTGCATCACCAGTTTCTTTACTAGCGTTAGATTCAAATTCTAATTGTTTTGAATCTATTGTTTTTTGATTATCAGCATCAACTTTTTTAGTATTTTTAGTACCATCACCATTTTCATTACCATTTTCATTAGCGAAAGCTAGATATGTTCTAGCCATAAGAGTATTATTTTTAATATCACCAAGACCGAATAATTTTCTAATCCAATTTATTATTCTAGTCCATAAATTAGTAGGTTGTTCATTAATAGTATAACCTTTAGATTCAATATTATTAAGAGCATTGGCTAATATAGGATTAGTAAGAGCTTCTGCTACAAATTCTTCTAATTGTGCAAGTTCGTTATCAGCAATAGATTTATAATATTCATTACCATTATTACCTGTGTAATCTACAAAATCTTTAAGTTGATTAATATATTTAACTCTATCTAATCCTTTTTCTTTAATATATTTTTCTAAACTATCCGGTATTTGACCATTAACAATATTAGCAAATTCATTTCGTATTTCTCTTATTTCATTTACGATATTAGTTAAATTTCCGAATCCACCAAGTTCATAAAAACGACTATGAATTTTTTCATGTATTAATACACGTTGGGCTTCTCGAATACCATCACGTTTATTTCTAAATAATAAAAAGAATTTTTCTCCAACTCTAGTACCTTGTCCAGGTCTAAATTCGGCATAAGATTCTTTTGTATCATCACGTTCATTAAAATTAGCATCATATCTAAATGATTGTGGAAATATTTTTACTATTGCATCATTATCAATATTAAAATTAATTCCAAGTTCTTTAAAGAAAGTGCTAGTATTAATACGATTAGCGTTTTTAGCTTTATTAATTAATCGAGCGGCAATATCGTCTGTATCTGTTTCATTCCCTACGGGGGAACTACGCTGCCAGCGTATCCGTAACTGTGTATTTGATTTGGTTGGAGCAGCACTAGTAGCAAAATTAGTTTCAACTCCATTATTAAGAACTTGTTTTTCAAGTCTTATTTGACCCATATCAGCTTTATCAATAAGGTCTAAATAATCAACAGCATTATAATCTTTAAGAAATTGTTGATAATAAGGATTAGAACTTTCTCCTCTAGCCATTGGATAACTTAATGAAAAAGTAGCTTCATTAAATACAGTAGTAAGAGCAGCTTCTAATGCAGCATCAGCATTATTATAACCTATAAATGTAGTATTATTAGTAGATTCGTATTCAGCGTTTTCTTGAGGATTAAGATACATACCTGTTCCTAAATCGCTACTACCTCTTTTGTATTTATATATTACAATAGCTGGTTTTTTACCATGTTTAGTAGATATAATTATTTGATTATCAATAATAGCACAATTAACTCCATTAATAAAATTTTTATGACCAAATATACGATTAAGAATATTACTAAGGTCTTCAAATGTAATATTACCTTCTTGTTTTTGTCTAATAGCAGTTTTTACAACATCAAATAAAGTTTTACCAATACCTTTTGTTTTATCGATTCTGTTAGCAATTATTGGTATATAACTAGGAGCATTTGTACCATTAGACAATATAACACTAAGACTTCTACGTTTAAATCCTCTAACGGCTCTTTTAGTTCCTGTTTTAGAATCTTCAACTATATTATCAGATTCAACAATGCCTAAACTAATATCTCCAGCTTTATAATTAGCTATAACTTCACTAGGTTTAGATAATGGAGTTTCAGAATTAACTAATAAAGTTCCACGACTAATATAATCAACAGTAATATTAAGTCCAGCAGGGTCTTTCTTAGCTTCATTATAAAGAGTTTCAGTCATTTCAAAATTACTATATTGTTTAGCTAAGAAATTTTTATAACTTGTATAACCATCAGTTGCGTTATCCGTATTATCATTATAAAAATAAATACGATTAATATAATTAATACAAGCAGCCATCATTTGAGCATTTATAATGGGTTTACTTCCATTTTCTGTAAATGACTCTATTATTTTTTTACCTAAATTAGTTTGAGCAAAATCATTTAAAATATTATTATCAATAGTATTTTCTGCATAAGCAGTCATTATATTAATAAGTTCTTTATATTCATTTGAAAGATTATCATCTTCTGGATTTAAACCTTCAAATATTTCATCCAAATTACTATCATAATAATTAATTCCATTATCAGTAGACCGTTCAATATTATAAAATAAATTATATGGTTTGCCACCAATATAAACTTGACTAAAAGCTATAAAACCATTATTTGTTGGAGTACGTTTAGCTTTACGATTATAACCTACTTGTATATTAGCATTTTTTCCATATGCCCAAAGACTAATACCATAATTGTTAGCATTAATAGTAAGTTTAGACCCAGGAGTTAATTGATTAAGAGCAGCAATAACATCATCGGTTATAGTTCCAGGTAAACCAATATTAGTATTTTGTTCTATATCTGGAACGTTTCTTTTATCAATAAGTTCTTGTAATTTTTGAGTAGTAACTTTAGCATTAACTCTATCAAGTATTCTAATACCATCAATACCTTTATTTAACTCTTGTCCTAAAATATCATGTAATTCAGAAACTATTTCTATTGTTAAAGCATTATCATTATCTTTACTAAAATCTTTAATAATACTATCCATTAAAGATATATAATTTATAGCATATACATCATTACCTTTATTATCTTTAAATCTAAAACCTTTATTACTTTCTATATATCTTTTAACAAGTTCTTTAATTTTTTCTCGTCTATCTATTTCTTCATCTGTAAGAAGTTCAGCAGCAATACCACTAATAGAACTTTGTGCTCCACTATCAATATTTCTTTTAGCATTATAAACAAGATTAAAACTTCTAACAAGAGCAGGAAGATTACTATCAATAAGTTCTTCACTAACACCTTTACCTAAAAGATAATCTTTAAATAATGGTAATTGCTCTTCAATAGTATTATCTCTAATACCTTTAAGTTCATCAATTTTATCATTAAAAATAGCTAACCTAACTGTATCACTAATTAATTTATTATCTGCACTATTTTTTCTTTCTTCTTCAATATCTTTTTGAATAGCTCTACGTTGAGCTTCATCTGGAGACATTTCTCTATCGGCTTCCGGACCACTTAGAGGAATATCTGTTTTTGTATCTGATTTATTATCATTAGTACCTTGATTATTAGTTCCTTGAGAAGACGCTTCTTGGGGCTTACCCCCCGTAGAGGATGTATCTTGTGTAGTTCCATCATCAGGACTTTCAGGGGCTTGTGAAGCAACATCTGGCTTTTTACTAGCTGGTTCATCATTAACAGTAGCAGCAGGTTTATTAAGTTTTTCTCTACGTTTTCTTCTCATTAGAAAACCTAAATCATTACTAAAAATATCTTCATCATCAGCAGTAAGTTTTAATATTTTACGAATATCATCAAGTTTAGATTTTGTTTCATCGCTTAAAGGAGATTCTTCGGCTGTTTTATTTTTAGATATATAAGCATCAACTTCATCAATATCATTAGTATCAAGTATTCTTTCAAACTCATTCATAGCATTAGTATATTTTTCGCTACGCATAAGTTCAAATTGTTCTTCCATTAACTTAGCACGATTACGAATATTTTCATTAGTATCAGATATTTGAGATTGAATAAGAGCTTTACGTTTTTGAGCCATTCCTCTATTAATAGCCCAATCTGTAAGTTCTTTATCAATATCATCAAGACTTCTTAAAACAGATTCATATTCTTTATGTTGATTTGTATCAGCGTTATATGCAGCATAATTATCAAAACCAGCACGTTTAACAAACAAATCACGTTGTTTTTCTAATTTATTCTTTTGATAATTATATTCGAGATTAGTAATTTTCTTTTTATTTTTAGCTTCTTCAAGAGTTTCAAGAGATTTTGTAATATTTTCTATTTCAACAGCTTCATTATGATATTCTATTTCTCCTAATAAAACACTAGCTTCATTTTTAACAACATCGTCTTGTAAATCGTTAATACGAGCATTTATATTATTAGTATATTGATTTTCTAATCTGTCTTCTTCTTCAATAGCTAATTTAGCATAAGTATTTTCTTTAGCTATTTGTTTAGCAATACCTTCATTAGTAACATCATTATTATATATTTTATTAATTTCATTAGTATAAGTTTCATAAATTTTATCCATATCAGTTAATATTTTAGCAGAATCAGTTCCTTCAAAAGCAGCATTATTATTAATAAATTCTTTCATTTCATCAGATTGAAACCATTCTTTTAATAAATCATAATTACCAGCATCAGCGGCTGCAATTACAAGATTTGTTTTAAGTCTATTAACTTCAACAGCTTTTTTGGCATCTTTTGTAATATCATCTATTTCTTCAAAACCACCATCAGGAATAATATTGCCTTGTTTATCACGAATTGGTTTATCTGGGTCAAGATTTTGGTCTAAAAGTTGAATACGAGTAATACTATCTTGTATAGTAGCTGAACGACTATTTATTTCAGCTTTTCTAGCTTCATCTGTGGTATCTTTGCGTTTAGCAATCCAACGATTCCAAGCACGACCTGTGGCACCAGCTATACTTTGAAAACCTACACCACCTATCCAACCCCAAAAAGCACTATCCCACATACGAGCATCAGTAAGAAAATCTTCATAACGTCTAGTACTATAACTATCATCAAGCGTTTTGCGAGTATTATCTAAAGCACGTTGTTGAGACATATATTGCCAACCTTCTTCAATACCTTCTGATAATTCAGCACCGATTGTTTTTAGTCCGTCAGCCGATATTAAAGACCGCATTTTTTGACCCGTAGACAGCTTTTCTGCTTCATGTCCTACCATTCTATTAAGTGCGTTCCGATTCTCTAAATTTAGAGCCGTAGATGCCCTCATTTGCGGTGTCGCACGGAACACATTACGCAGTTGTCGAAGTTGCCAAACGTCGAATGCAAGTAGCCACATGTCGTTAGCAAAAGTTTGGTCAGCACTTTTACCAGCAAGATATTCAGCTATTTCTTCATTAGATTTACCTTGTAATTCTGGATTACGTTTATAAAAATCATCTAATTGAGCATTAGTAGCAGTATTAAGGAAATCAAGAGTTTCTTGTTTAGAAGTTTCCCAAGTATCTCTTGCTTCCATATAATTTTCAGCAACACGCATACCTAATGCTGTACGCATTTGGTCTATTCCCGCATTAGCAAGTTTACTATAACGATTAATAGGAGCATCAGCTAATGATAAACCTTTAGCTTTAGCAGCTCCTTTAGCTAACATTTTTCCAATTCCTTTAGATAAACTACGACCGGTAATAGAGCCAATACCTCTGCCAATAGCACCAACACCTCTACTAACACCAAGACCAGGAAGCATTAGACTAAGAGTACTCCCAACAGATACAAGACCGTTCATTACCCAACCACTATCAAAACCAAATGCAGCATTAGGGTCTTCTTGATATATTTCAAGTGCTTCTCTAGCTTGGTCACGAAGATTACTAATAGCTTCACTAGCTTCATTTGTATAATCATTATCAGCAATACCAATTAATTGTCCAATGCCATCTGCTATATCAAAGAATCCTTGAATAGTTCCAAGAGTAGCATCAACACCTATTTGACCAAGAGCACGATTAAATTGCTCAATAGTTTTTTGATTTTCGGCACGTTCTCTATCAAGTTCTTCATAAGTATCAAAACGATTAAGACTAACATCATAATCTCCATAATTCTTTGGGTCACGAATATCATTAATAAGACCTGTATTACTTGTTATAAAATTCGCTGTTCTGTTAGGCGTATAAGCATTTATAATATCAGCGAATGGACTAGAAACAGCAGAAGCCCCAGCTGCATTAGCTGGAGCTTGTTGAGTAGCAGTTTCTGTATTTATTAATAGACTACTTAAATCGGGCATAATTAAAATTCTTCATCCATTAATTGATAAAGTAGTTGATTATATCTAACCTGAGCATCAGTAGTAAGTTGTGTTGGACTTTGTGCTTGACTATTTCCTGGAACCATATTTTTGACCAGTTGTAAAACACTAAGTTGAAACATTGCTAATTGGTCAGCAGGAATTTCTCCACCATTTTGTTGCTTCATAGCTAGATAATTATATTTAATCTTATCATACATACCTTTAGTAACTTTTCCGTAAACAGCAGTAGAACTATCTACTTGTTGATATCCTGTTGTAGGACTTCCCATATAACTTAAATGACTAACAGGGTCATATTCAACAGTCATTCCTAAAGGCATTTCGTGACTAGTAAGTCCACTTTGATTATCAGTATAATATTCAAGATTAGCTAAAAATGATGGACTAGACATAAATTCCATTTTATCTTCATTATTAAACATATTATCACAAGCAATAGTAAAATTCCAAGCATCGTCTAAATCAACTCCAGCATCTTTAGCAGCTTTAACAGCTTTAGCTAAACTACTATCTGGGTCAATATCTTTATTAAGACCAATAGTTATAACACTTTTTAAAGTATTCTTATCATAACCAATACCAAATGTACCATAACTCTTATTTTGTCTAACTTGTCTAGCTATTTCAAACAAAGCATCTCTTGCTTGCGTATTATCAACATCTTTAAGAGTTTCACCATTAATACCAACTTGGAAATTATCAACTTGACTACCATGTGCATTAAGAATACTAGCATCAATTTTTTGTTGAGCATTTTTAACAGCAGCATTATAAGCAGTTTGTTTATCTTCCGGTAATGCTCTAGCAACAGCATCTTGAGCAAATGTTTCTATAATATCAGCATCGGAAACAACTTCTAAAGGTTGAGCCTCTGGTTTACCAACAAAATCTTCTATTGCATTTTTAGAACTATTATATAAATCTAAAATTTTATCAATAGCATTTGTATTAGCTCGTCTAGCAGCAATATCTTCATAACCAAACGGATTAAATAATCTAGCTACATCGCCTATACTAGAATAATCTTCTCTTTCATAATAACCATTATCATTTAAAGTTTGTATTATTTCCGGCAAATAAGAAAGTTTACTTCTATCAATAGCAATAAAATTACTATCAATTCTACCTTCTCTTTCCATAGTATATTTAGTAGCACCAATACTTTTATCTAATAATTGTAATGCTTCATCTACACCTTTAGATGTATTAAGACCTTTCCAACCAGTACCTCTAGCCATCGTTTGTCCTAACCATCCCCAAAATCCTTTTTTAGTAGCATCAGTAATAGGTATTAAAATTTTTCCATCAGCACCATAATCTAAATTAGCACCATCTACTAATTGTTTAATATAAGGATTTCCAGCAACAGTGCCTAAATCAATTTTAGCATCTATGGCAGAAATAAATTCAATTTTATCACGAGTATCTTGGTCGGTAATTTGTTCCATTACAGCTTTATATTTTCTATCAGCATCATTAAATTTATTATAAGCATCATAAATTTCATAAGGAATAGGCATTCCTCTTTGTTGAGCAATAGCTTTTGCGCGAGTATACATTTCTTCTGGAGTAGCATTAGTTATATCAACACCATATCTACTAACAACATTAGCTAAATTTCCAAAAGCACTACCTCTATTAGCTATGTTAGTTTCATAAGCACTAGCTTTTTCAACAAACGGACCGGGTGTTGTATTTCTAGCACGGGACATCAAATCAGGAAGATTAAATGTTCCTTCTCCAGCAGCAGCTTTAGCCTGTGCGGCTCTAGCTTTATAAGCACCAACACTAAGACCAGCCAATGGTTCTATTGTAGATTTAAAATGAGCATAAGGAGCAGACTTATAAAATCCTTGTAATCTCTTTTCAAGATATTGGTCACGAGTTAAATAAACTCCAGCGTTATCAGTAACATCGCTAATACCAGTACCACCATTACGTTTATATTTCCACATAGCAACTTTATAATCTTGGTCAATACTAGCTTGTGCACCAGGTGTATTAGCTATAACACTGTTCATAGCTTCTCTAAGAGTAGCTTCATCAAGAATTTCATATTCTCCACCTTTACTTATATATGGAAGACCGTCAATAGACTGACTAATATCAGTAGTATATTGACCATTTCTATCCATAAAATAAATATTATTACCACCACCTTTTCTTCTAGCAGCAAGTTTATATGCTTGAAGTTTAAGGTCTTCCATATTTATTTCATCAACAAATTGGTCAGTTGGTTTCCAATCATCAGTAAGACCAGCATCATAATATTTGTTTACTTCTTTAAAATAATTCTTTTTATCAGTAGTAAGATTGCTAGCATCAATAGATTTCATATATTCATCATATTGTGCTTGACTACGAATCTTACTTCTCATTTCGGGACTAGTAACAATAGCATCAGCAGTTCTTATAACATCATCATAAGCAGCACTAGCATTACCATAAACTAAATTTTCATTAAGACTACTTTCGAGAGCATTAAGTTGTTCTTGACGCCAACCTTCTTCAGCAGCATTTAATGGAAGAGCGGCAAGTTTAGCACTAAGTTCAGATTTAGTTTCAATAGTAGCATCATGTCTTTGCTGTATTGTAGAATAAGCATTAGATACTACATCAAGATTTGCAGGGTCAACATATTGACCTACAACGGGAGTAAAACCAATACTAACACCAGCCATATTTAAACTTTTACATTAAGACCTTGTAAATACATACGAGCAAAATCAGCACCATTATCTTTAAACATTCTATCATCATAATTTGGATTAGCAGCTCTAAGATAAGCAAGAGTATTATTAAACGATTCACGTCTATCCATACGTCCAAGAAAATCTTGGAAACTAAGATTAACATTGTTAAATAGATTACTAAGAGCAGCTTGATTAGCAGATTTACGTTGAGCATCAGCAATAGATTGACGAGTTCTAGCACTAACCAAATCTTGATAATATTGATTCATTGCTCTAGCATTTCTAGCACGAACTTGTTGTCTATTAGTTCTATCAGCATTTGTTAATTGAGTTTCAATATTTTCTCTTTGAGCCTCAAGTTCATTAATATTTTGAGTAGCAGCATTACGAACTCTTTGCATTCTTGCTAAAGCAGCAGAACTAGAAGCAGTATTTTCACGTATATTTTGATAATTACGTCTAGCTTGTTCTTCAACATTAGCAATTTGTGGACGATTGTTATAACTAGTTTTAAGTCTAACAGGCATTTCGATAAATGGTCTATTAGGCTCAGCTATTGTAATTCTAGGGCTATTACGAGTAGCTAACCAATTACCAATACTACCAGCTACATTACCAGCTAATGACATCCAATCACGAGGAGTAACTCCAGCATATTCACCATATTGTCTAGCATCAGCAGCTTGACGATGAGCGCTTTCAACAACACTAGCAGGAATTTTTCCTGGGTCTAAATTAGCTTCAACAGCAAGACTAGTTCTAGGTCTAGCAACAGCAGGTAAGTTATTATTAGTTTGTGTAGGAACAGAACTGATTTCATTATTACCTCCTCTACGGGGGGACGTCCCATAAGACCTATTAAGATTAACATTCATTGTAGGAATATCAATACTAACATTAGGTTGACCATTACCATGTGACCAACCGGCTCTAACAAGTCCACTATTAATAGCAGCACCATCTTCAAATAACGGAAGATTGCGTTCAGCATAATATTGAGGACGATTATTTTCTAAAGCATTTCCTCTTAAAGCAACACGACCAGCTTCAATAGCACGTTGTTGAACAGTTCTAGATGGTGGAGTAGATGTTATAGGAACTATTGAAGCAGGTGTATTAAGATATATATTATTATTACCGCTATTAAATCTATATTTAGAAACAACATTGTTTGCATTTCTTTTATTAACATTTTTATCTGATTTATTATCAGCATTACTTCTTGTTTTAGTTAAATAATTAATAGCATCATCATTTGGATACATAAAATTATAATCACCCATTGATTGAGGAATATCGGAAAAATCACCAGGATTTAAAACTCTACCATCATCAGTAATCCAAACTTGACTACCATCTTTTAAAGTACCCCAAGGAGCTTTTTTACGACCACCACATTTTTTCTTACCGCCACAACGCATGACACTTCTATCTGGAAGCCCCCCCGTAGGAGAGGGAGCAGAGTAATAAATCAATCCATTCTTGACATTGCCATTAATACTAACAATGCCAGCATTATTTTTATTTGTAGGCATATTATTTATTCTTTAATTAAGTAAAATACCATAATATAACAAACAACCAAACATAATAAGTAAAAGTATAATAATAATCAGTTCTAACATGATGGGCATTAGTTTTATAATAATCTAAAATATTTTTATAATCACAATAATATGTAGCATTATTCATAATTCTATCATAAAGCTGATTATATGCTATATTAATATCTTTTCTAACAAATATTTCTAATATGATTAATAAACATATACTAGAAATTAAGCAGTAATACATAGGAGCATTATTAGCTATAACAAAACACATTATTATAGCTTGTGTAAAAATACAAATAAAATCTACACATTTGTTACTATATACATCATTGCCAAGACTGCAATAATCTTTACAAAGGCAATTATACCAATCTTCTAATTCTATATGTTTCATTATTTTATATTTAAACCATTTTTAATATCTTCACTACTATTAATAGCTCTACCTATTTCTCCTATACGTTCAATTCTTCTATACGGATTGTTTATAATATTAAGTAATCTATTATTATTATCAATAAGTGATTGTATAGAAATATCAGTAGCTATTCTATCTAATTTATCATTATTTGTTTTAATTTTATTAGCAAATTCCATATTTCTTTTTACTATTTTATCAGTATCAGAATAATCATCAAGTTTATTAATTATTTTAGTAACATTTTTAGATTTACTAACTGCATTTTTAATACGATTAGATTTCATTAATAAACTACTAGCTTTT
>ULRZ01036231.1_pt1 | contig 22674 bp, 18 predicted proteins | sample 1955861 | NCBI WGS metagenome assembly ULRZ01 (sample SAMEA4835694, study PRJEB28245) | human gut metagenome | biome: gut microbiome; material: fecal sample | place: Denmark | collected 2008 | reverse complement strand
GGCTGTAGCCGCAGACAAGAAAGGAGAAGCCGACCGTCATGTCGTAGCCGTTATCGGAGACGGTTCCATGAGCGGAGGATTGGCTTTCGAGGGACTGAACAATGCTTCATCCATCCCCAATAATCTGCTCATCATCCTGAATGACAACAACATGGCCATCGACCGAAGTGTCGGAGGCATGAAACAATATCTGCTCAACCTGCAGACCTCGGAAGGCTACAACCGCTTGCGGTACATCGTTTCCCAAAAGCTGCATAAGATAGGCATTCTGAATGATGAACGGCGGAAGAGCCTGTTGCGGTTCAACAACAGCCTCAAATCTGTTCTTGCCCAACAGCAGAACATCTTCGAAGGAATGAACATCCGATACTTCGGACCGGTAAACGGACACGATGTCTGTGCCCTTGCCAAAGTATTGAAAGAAATAAAGGACATGAAAGGCCCTAAACTGCTGCATGTCCATACAGTAAAAGGAAAAGGATACAAGCCGGCAGAAGAAGAAGCGACCATTTGGCACGCCCCCGGCATGTTCAATAAAGAAACCGGCGAACGCATCGTAAAAGATACTACCGGCATGCCTCCCCTTTTTCAAGAGGTATTCGGAAATACCTTATTGGAATTAGCGGAGCAGAACGAAAAGATAATCGGAATTACCCCTGCCATGCCTACAGGATGCGCCATGAACATTCTGATGAAAGCCATGCCCGACAGGGCATTCGACGTAGGCATTGCCGAAGGGCATGCCGTCACGTTTTCGGGAGGAATGGCGAAAGAAGGATTGCTGCCGTTCTGCAACATCTATTCTTCTTTCATGCAACGTGCCTATGACAACATCATCCACGATGTAGCCATTCAAAAGCTGAACGTAGTATTATGCTTAGACCGCGCCGGCCTGGTAGGCGAAGACGGACCGACTCACCACGGTGCATTCGACATGGCTTATCTCCGTCCGATTCCGAACCTGAGCATTGCCTCGCCTTACGACGAACACGAATTGCGCCGGCTGATGTACACAGCCCAACTTCCCGACCAGGGACCGTTCGTTATCCGGTATCCGCGGGGAAGAGGCACGCAAGTCGACTGGAAATGTCCATTAGAAGCAATCCCCATAGGCAAAGGGCGAAAGCTGAAAGAAGGTGCAGACCTGGCTGTAATCACCATTGGCCCCATCGGGAACAATGCGGCTAAAGCCATTGCAGAAGCCGAAGGGCAAACCGGCAAAAGCATCGCCCACTACGACCTGCGCTTCTTAAAACCGCTTGATAAAGAGATGCTGCACGAAATCGGGAAGAAGTTCCGGTTCATCGTTACCGTAGAAGACGGCGTATTGAAAGGAGGCATGGGGAGCGCCATTCTGGAATTCATGTCAGACAACGGCTACACACCCGTAGTGAAACGACTGGGCATTCCCGACCAATTCATCCAACACGGACCGGCAGAAGCCTTGCAGGCTATTTGCGGAATAGATAAAACAACTATTTATCACACACTTACTCATATTCTGAACTCATGAAAATCATCATTGCAGGTGCAGGAGCCGTAGGCACACATTTAGCGAAACTGCTGGCAAACGAAAAGCAGGACATCATCCTGATGGATGAAAATGAAGAAAGATTAGGAAAGTTAGGAAATAACTTTGACCTGATGACGGTGAACATTTCCCCTACCTCCATCTCCGGCTTGAAAGAAGCCGGTACAGCCAATGCAGACTTGTTTATAGCAGTCACCCCCAATGAAAGCCAAAACATGACGGCGTGCATGCTTGCTTCCGGATTGGGAGCCAAGAAAACCGTAGCCCGCATCGACAACTACGAATACCTCTTGCCCAAGTATCAGGAGTTTTTTGCCCAACGGGGCGTCCATTCGCTTATCTACCCCGAAATGCTGGCGGCCAAGGACATTGTAGACGCGGTAAAGATGAGTTGGATACGCCAATGGTGGGAATTTGCCGGAGGCGCCCTGGTCCTGTTAGGAACCAAGATGCGTGAAACAGCGGAAATCCTGAACATTCCCCTCTATGAATTGGGCGGACGCAACATTCCGTTCCACATTGTTGCCATCAAACGGGGAAACGAAACCATCATCCCGCGAGGCGACGATTCCATCTTGCTGAATGACATAGTCTATTTCACAACAACAAAGAAATACATCCCCTATATCCGGAAAATTTCCGGAAAAGAGAGCTATGCCGATGTGCGCAATGTCATGATTATGGGCGGAAGCCGCATTGCCGTACGTACGGTGCAATACATGCCCGAATACATGCGCACCAAAATTATCGAGAACGACCTTGCCCGATGCAACCGGCTGACCGAACTGGTAGACGACAAAGTAATGATTATCAACGGAGACGGACGCGACTTAGACTTATTGACCGAAGAAGGCATCCAAAATACAGAAGCGTTTGTCGCTCTTACCGGAAGTTCGGAAACCAATATCCTTGCCTGCCTTGCCGCCAAGCGGATGGGCGTCAGCAAAACGGTGGCCCAGGTGGAAAACATCGACTACATCAGCATGGCGGAAAGCATGGACATCGGTTGTGTCATCAACAAGAAATTCATCGCGGCAAGCCACATTTACCAAATGATGCTGGATGCCGATGTGTCCAATGTGAAATGCCTGACCTTCGCCAATGCCGATGTAGCTGAATTTACCGTCAAGGCAGGCGCACGCATCACCCGCACCCAAGTAAAAGATGCCGGATTGCCCAAGGGAGCGACCATCGGAGGGCTGATACGGAACGGCGAAGGAATCCTGGTTACAGGTAACACTACCATCCAAGAGAACGACCATGTCGTGGTATTCTGCCTGAATATGATGATTAAGAAGCTGGAAAAATTCTTCAACTGACACCTGCCATTCTACAAATGCAATCTAACGGCGTTGCCGGTACGGTTACTAATCATCACGCCACACGATTACTAATTGTACCGGCAACGCAGCCATACATCTTTCCGCTCAAGAACAAATCCTGCGGATTACGCAGCCCGGCCTTACAGAATGAAACACAGAGACACGAAGGCACAGAGTTTTTTAATCGACAATTGTTAATTCCTCCGTGCCTCTGCGCCTCTGTATTCAATAAATTGCCCGTAAGGCTGTTCGAGGAATTCACTGTCTTTATTTACCCGCAAATTCTTTTATTTTTATGCCGCCGTACGCCCTGCTTATTAAAAATAAATATGTATCTTTGTCGCGTTTTTGAACAGGCAGCAATGAAAAGACAGAAAAGCCCCATGCCCACATCGATATGCTCTCTTGTCACGTCCTTGATAAGAGATTGGGCAACACGCGCTTTCCCGTTGGCTTGTTCCCGCTCCATTCGTAGAGAAATATCACTAAATATCAATTATATATATGTTTTTTACGTTTTTAGTTGTTGCTATCTTGACGGCAGTAGTGCTCGTGGTAGCAGCACTGACTATTTCAAAACTAATCGCGCCACGCTCGTTCAATCCTCAGAAAGGCGAGCCTTATGAGTGCGGTATCCCGACGCGCGGACAGTCGTGGGTACAGTTCAAGGCAGGCTATTACCTGTTTGCCATTCTGTTCCTCATGTTCGACATCGAAACCGTATTCCTCTTTCCGTGGGCGAATGTGGTGAATGAAGTCGGTGCTTATGCATTAGTGTGTGTGTCATTCTTCTTATTGGTATTAATTTTAGGCTTAGCTTACGCTTGGCGGAAAGGAGCGCTGGAATGGAAATGAAAAAGCCGAAAATCCGTTCGATGAAGTACGATGAGTTCAAGAACAATGATTACTTGGAACGTCTCGTACAGCAAGTAAACCAAGACGGAGCAGGTGTCATTCTGACCACTTTCGACGAACTGATTAATTGGGGACGAAGCAACTCGGTATGGGGACTCTTGTTGGGAACCAGCTGTTGCGCCATCGAATTTATGGCGTTAGGAGCAGCCCGCTACGACATGGCACGCTTCGGATTCGAAGTAACACGCAACTCCCCTCGTCAGGCAGACGTATTGGTCGTTATGGGAACCATTACCTACCGCACCGCACCGGTCATGAAACGTTTGTACGACCAAATGGCAGAGCCTAAGTATGTGGTTGCCGTAGGCGGTTGTACCATTTCCGGAGGTCCGTTCATCAAGTCATACAATGTCGTAAACGGCATCGACAAGGTAATCCCTGTCGACGTGTATATCCCCGGTTGCCCTCCGCGTCCCGAAGCTTTCTATTACGGGCTCATGCAGTTGCAGCGCAAAATGAAGGTAGAGCGCTACTTGGGTGGCGTAAACCGCAGTCATGCTCATGACGAAGGGACAGAAAATGAAACCGAAAAGGCGAAAGGAGGAGAACAATGAAACGTGACGATGTACTGAAAATACAAGGAGCTGAAGTGTGTGCAGGAAACGCAGGCGTAATCAAACTGCCGCTCAGCGAATTCCGTAAAGTGATGGAAGGTCTGCGCAACGACCCGCAAAGTCCGATGGATTTCTTGCGTGAAATTGTAGGTATGGACTGGGGAGAAGAAGGTTTAGGAGCAGTCTACTTCATGGAATCGACCGTAACGGGCGATACCGTAGCCATCCGGACCGCTACAACCGACCGTGAAGAAGCTTATCTGCCTACCGTAAGCGACTTGTGGAAGACCGCACTGATTAAAGAACGCGAAGTATATGATTTCTTTGGCATCCGTTTCATCGGACATCCGGACATGCGCCGTCTCTTCTTGCGTGAAGACTGGATTGGATGGCCTCTCCGCAAGGATTACGACATGAATTCGAATCCGTTGCGTCTGGACAATGAAATCAATGCCGATATTACGAAAGAATACCGGCTGATGCCCGACGGCACCCTGCAAGGCTTCGACAATCAAGTCTTTGGAGAAGACGATTTCGTGGTAAGCATGGGTCCGCAGCACCCTTCTACCCACGGTGCGTTGCGTATGCGTATCGCGCTCGACGGTGAGTTCGTCAAGAAGGTAGACCCGATTTTAGGATACATCCACCGCGGCATCGAGAAAATGAACGAAAGCCTGACTTATCCGCAGACATTGGGCATGACCGACCGTTTGGACTATTTGAGCGCGCATCAAAGCCGCCATGCGTTGTGCATGTGTATCGAGCAGGCTGCCGGCATCGAAATCTCCGACCGCGCCAAATACATCCGTACCATCATGGACGAGCTGCAACGTATTGATTCACACTTGTTGTTCTATTCTTGCCTGGTATTGGATATGGGTGCGATGACACCGTTCTTCTATGGCTTCCGCGAACGTGAAATGGTGCTCGACATCTTCGAAGAGACTACCGGCGGACGCCTCATCCAACATTACAACGTCATCGGCGGTGTGCAGGATGACATTCATCCTACTTTCTGCCAGAAAGTAAAAGAGTTCATCAAGCACCTGCGCAGCGTCATTAAGGATTACCACGACATTTTCACCAACAACGTCATTGCCGATACCCGTATGAAAGGCGTAGGCATTCTGTCAAAAGAAGACGCCATATCATTGGGATGTACCGGAGGTACCGGACGTGCTGCCGGATGGGCAAACGACGTACGCAAGCGTCATCCGTACGGATTGTACGACAAGGTAGACTTCCGCCAAATCACGTACAATGAGTGTGATACCTTCGCCCGCTACATGGTTCGTATGGACGAAATCATGGAATCCTGCCGCATCATCGAGCAACTTATCGACAACATTCCGGAAGGCGAATTCCGCGTGAAGACCAAACCGATTATCAAGTTGCCGGAAGGCATCTGGACATCGGCTGTGGAATCAAGCCGTGGCGAGTTCGGCGTTATGATTGAAAGCCATGGCGACAAGACTCCGTACCGTATGCACTTCCGTTCTACCGGTTTGCCGTTGGTACAAGCCATGGACACGATGTGCCGCGGATGGAAATTTGCCGACTTGATTGCTATCGGTGCTTCGGCTGACTTTGTGATTCCGGATATCGACCGGTAAAAAAGAAGAAACAACGTTCAAAATTAAGTATTACAAATATGAACCAAGCATTTTTAGATTATTATAACCTGCAACCGCTTTGGGAACTCATCCATTCTGCCTTGTGCAGTGTGATGCCCGAAGGACTTGCCATTTTTCTGGAATGTGTCGTTGTAGGCGTTATTATTATGGTAATGTATGCCGTGCTTGCCATCATCCTTATTTATATGGAACGTAAGGTCTGTGCGGCTTTCCAGTGCCGTATCGGTCCGAACCGCGTAGGAGGTAAAGGCGGATTGCTGCAAGTGCCTGCCGACGTCATCAAGATTCTGATTAAGGAAGTCTTCAAGCTGAAGAACGCCGACCAGCTCTTGTACGCCGCGGCACCGTTCTTAGTCATTCTGGCTTCTATCCTGACTTTCTCCTGCCTGCCCTGGCACAACGGCGGGGAAATCCTGCACATGAACATCGGTATCCTTTTTGTGCTGGCTGCCTCTTCAATCGGTATTTTGGGAATCCTGCTTGCCGGCTGGAGCAGTAACAGCAAATATACCTTAATCGGTGCCGTGCGAAGCGGTGCGATGCTCATCAGCTACGAAATCTCTATCGGACTGATTGTGTTGACCATGGTCATGCTGAGCGGGACAATGGATATCCACGAAATCGTTATGGGACAAGCGAACGGCTGGAACATCTTCAAGGGACACCTCATTGCCGTAGTGGCATTCGTCATCTATCTGATTGCCGGAAATGCCGAAGCCAACCGTGGCCCGTTCGACCTTGCCGAAGCCGAACAGGAATTGACTGCCGGATACCATACCGAATATTCAGGTATGCACTTCGGATTCTTCTATCTGGCAGAATACCTGAACCTGTTCATCACAGCCGGAATCGCTACTACCCTCTTCCTGGGAGGATGGATGCCGCTGCACATTGCAGGCCTTGACGGATTCAATGCTGTCATGGATTACATTCCGGGCATTGTCTGGTTCCTGGGCAAGACATTCTTTGTAGTCTTCCTGCTGATGTGGATTCGCTGGACCTATCCCCGTCTGCGTATCGACCAGGTTCTGACCTTGGAATGGAAATACATCATGCCGCTGTCACTGGTAGTCTTGCTGGTAATGGCAGTTTGCAAAGTTTATGGACTCGTTTTTTAATATAGAATAACAATGGAAAGTTTCAGCGACTATATAAAAGGGTATGCTTCAGGACTGAAAAGCCTGCTGGTAGGGCTTCGCACTTCAATGAAAGTATTCTTGGAGCCGAAAGTGACCGAGCAGTATCCTGAAAACCGTCATACCACGCTACACATTCCCGAACGCCACCGTGCACGGCTGACAATGATTCACGACGAAGAGAATCACCACCATTGCATCGCGTGCGGGCTGTGTCAGATGAATTGTCCGAACGGCACCATCAAGCTCACGACCGAAATGCGTGAAGATGCCGACGGGAAAAAGAAAAAAGTATTGGTCAAGTATGAGTACAACTTAGGCTCGTGCATGTTCTGCAACCTGTGTGTGAACGTTTGTCCGCACAATGCCATCGAATTCTGCAACGACTTCGAGAATGCGGTGTTCGAGAAAGACAAACTCGTCCTGACCCTTAACCATGAAGGTTCAACCCTCGCTAAATAATCAATAGGACATGGAAATAATGGAACTATTATCATTTCAAAATATCGTATTCTACGTAGTAGCGGCAGCCATCGCGCTCTGTTCTGTACTTGCCGTAACCTCGGGCAAGCTTCTGCGTGCGGCTACCTACTTGCTGTTTGTCCTTTTCGGTACTGCGGCTATCTTCTTCATGCTCGGCTATACCTTCCTGGGTGCAGTCCAGCTGATGGTTTACGCCGGAGGTATCGTCGTTTTGTATGTGTTCTCCATAGCCTTGACCCGTTCGGACAAAGACATGAGATACAAAATCAGCAAAGCACGGCTCTTCAGCGTACTTGCCACCACCGTGGTAGGCGCCGCATTGGTTCTCTTGCTGCTTTTCACCAATGGATTCGCCCTCAATGCCATCCCGTTGGGTGAGGAACTTCCTTCCCGCGAGGTCGGCATGGCACTCATCGGAACCGAGAAATATCAATTTGTATTGCCTTTCGAGGTAGTCAGTGTATTGCTGCTGGCATGTATGATTGGCGGCATCCTGATTGCACGGAAAGAAAAATAACTGGAGGATTAGATTTATGGAAATACATGTAATACATTACCTGGTTATCAGTACCATCATGATGTTTTGTGGCATTTACGGATTCTTTACCCGCAAAAACCTGCTGGCACTGCTCATTTCCGTTGAGCTCATGCTGAACGCAACGAACATTAACTTTGCCGTATTCAACCGTTATCTTTTCCCGGGACAGCTGGAAGGACATTTCTTCACCCTGTTCGGCATTGCCATTGCCGCAGCCGAAACAGCCGTAGCGATTGCCATTATCATCAATGTGTACCGCAATGTGAAACAAGTCCTTACCGATGACATCACCGACTTGAAAGGATAACTAAAACATTTTATCGATTATGGAATATACAATTCTGATACTCGCGCTACCCGTCCTGAGCTTTCTGATACTGGGGCTGACGGGCATGTACATGAAACATCGTGTGGCAGGGCTTATCGGTACGCTCTCACTCGCGGGAGTGACGTTTCTGAGCTACCTCACTGCCTACGAATACTTCACGGCTCCGCGCACAGCTGAAGGAGTCTTCGAAACGTTGATGCCTTGGAACTTCCAATGGCTGCCGTTCAACACCTCGCTGCACATCGACATGGGAATCCTGCTCGACCCGATTTCCGTCATGATGCTGGTAGTCATCTCTACCGTCAGCCTGATGGTGCACATTTATTCATTCGGTTACATGAAAGGCGAAGTCGGCTTCCAGCGCTACTATGCGTTCCTGTCGCTCTTCTCGTTCTCTATGCTGGGACTGGTGCTCGCCACCAACATCTTCCAGATGTACGTGTTCTGGGAATTGGTGGGCGTGTCTTCTTACTTGCTCATCGGATTCTATTACACGAAGCCCGAGGCTATCGCTGCCAGCAAGAAAGCGTTCATCGTAACCCGTTTCGCCGATTTGGGCTTCCTTATCGGTATCCTGATTTACGGTTTCTATATGGGAACCTTCACCTTCACTCCCGAACAGGAACAACTGATGAAATGCGGCATGTTGCTGCCGTTGGCGCTTGGACTGATGTTCATCGGCGGTGCCGGTAAGAGTGCCATGTTCCCGCTGCACATCTGGCTGCCCGATGCCATGGAAGGCCCGACTCCGGTCAGTGCCCTTATCCATGCCGCAACCATGGTCGTTGCCGGTGTATACCTGGTAGCCCGCATGTTCCCGCTGTTCATCGGCTATGCGCCCGAAACCTTACATCTTGTAGCCTACGTGGGTGCCTTCACCGCATTCTATGCGGCTTCCGTAGCCTGCGCCCAGAGCGATATCAAGCGTGTGCTTGCCTTCTCTACCATTTCTCAAATCGGTTTCATGATGGTAGCCTTGGGCGTCTGCACCACTGCCGACCCGCACGAAGGCGGACTGGGATACATGGCAGGCATGTTCCACTTGTTCACTCACGCCATGTTCAAGGCTTTGCTGTTCCTCGGCGCCGGATGCATCATCCATGCCGTTCACAGCAACGAGATGTCTACCATGGGCGGCTTGCGCAAGTATATGCCGATTACCCACATCACCTTCCTCATTGCCTGTCTGGCGATTGCAGGTATTCCTCCGTTCTCGGGCTTCTTCTCTAAGGACGAGATTCTGACCGCCTGCTTCCAGTTCAGCCCGGTAATGGGATGGATTATGACGATTATTGCCGGTATGACTGCATTCTACATGTTCCGTCTGTATTACGGCATCTTCTGGGGAACTGAAAACAAAGAACTGCACGCACACCATACACCTCACGAAAGCCCGTTGTCCATGACTTTCCCGCTGATGGTGCTGGCAGCCATTACCATTGTCTGCGGCTGGATTCTTCCGTTCGGACATTTCGTTTCGGCTAACGGACACGCATACGACATCCACTTGAATACCCAAGTAGCTGTAACCAGCATCGTCGTAGCCCTGATAGCCATCGGCTTGGCTACCTGGATGTATGCACGCGACAAGCAACCCGTTGCCGATATGCTGGCAAAACGTTTCGCTACCCTTCACCGTGCGGCTTACAAGCGTTTCTACATGGACGAAGTTTGGCTGTTTGTCACAAAACGGATTATCTTCCGTTGCATCTCTACCCCGTTGGCTTGGTTCGACCGTCATGTCATCGACCAGTTCATGAACTTCATGGCATGGAGCACCAATGCTGCCGGCGAAACGGCACAACCCATCCAGAACGGTAAAATCCAGAGCTACACCCTGTGGTTCCTGGGCGGTGTCATCGTGCTGTCAATTATACTTTTGCTCAATTAATAGGAAGAATGAACAGCAACCCGGTTATTCACTATTAATTGTTAACTATTAATTGAATACAAAATGAATATATTAAGTCTTTTCGTATTAGTTCCTCTGCTGATGTTGCTCGGCTTGTGGATTGCCCGCAACGTGAATCAGGTAAGAGGAGTGATGGTAGCAGGCTCCAGCGTCTTGCTGGTTCTTGCCGCATACCTCACCGTTTCTTATATCGGACTCCGCAACGGAGGCGCCACCGAAGAAATGCTGTTCACCGACAGCATCACGTGGTATGCCCCGCTGCACATTGCTTACTCGGTAGGCGTTGACGGTATCTCGGTCGTAATGCTGTTGCTGAGTGCCATTATCGTGTTCACCGGCACCTTCGCTTCCTGGAAGCTGAAGCCGCTCACCAAGGAATACTTCTTGTGGTTCACCCTGCTGAGCACCGGTGTATTCGGATTCTTTATCTCTACCGACCTGTTCACCATGTTCATGTTCTACGAAGTGGCGCTGATTCCGATGTACCTGCTGATTGGCGTATGGGGCAGCGGCCGCAAGGAATACTCAGCCATGAAGCTGACCCTGATGCTGATGGGCGGCTCGGCATTCCTGCTCATCGGTATCTTAGGTATCTTCTACGGTGCCGGAGCCGAAACCATGAACGTGATTGAAATCGCGAAGCTGAAAATCCCGACTGAGTTCCAGCAAATCTTCTTCCCGATGGTATTCCTGGGATTCGGCGTATTGGGCGCACTTTTCCCCTTCCATACATGGAGCCCCGACGGTCACGCTTCGGCGCCGACTGCCGTATCTATGCTCCACGCCGGTGTATTGATGAAATTAGGAGGTTACGGATGCTTCCGTGTCGCAATGTACCTGATGCCTACCGGATTGGCATACTGGGGCGACTTCTTCCTGGTGTTGACTACCATTTCGGTGGTTTACGGAGCGTTCAGCGCCGTTGTGCAGACCGACTTGAAATACATCAACGCCTACTCGTCGGTAAGCCACTGCGGCCTGGTATTGTTCGCCCTGCTGATGGCTACGCGTGTCAGCTCTACCGGTGCCATCCTGCAGATGCTGAGCCACGGCTTGATGACGGCACTCTTCTTTGCCCTCATCGGTATGATTTACGGACGTACGCATACCCGTGACATCCGCCAGCTGAGCGGCTTGATGAAGATTATGCCTTTCTTGGCTGTAGGCTATGTGATTGCCGGTCTCGCCAACCTCGGTTTGCCGGGCTTGAGCGGCTTCATTGCCGAGATGACCGTATTTGTAGGCTCGTTCGAGCATACCGATGTATTCCACCGCGCCTGCACCATTATCGCTACTACCAGTATCGTGATTACTGCGGTCTACATCCTGCGTGTGGTCGGCAAGATTCTGTATGGCACTTGCCAGAATCCCGAACACCTGAAACTGACCGACGCCACTTGGGACGAACGCTTCGCCGTTATCTGCCTCATCGCAGCGGTAGCCGGACTGGGTCTTGCACCGTGGTGGGTCAGCGATGTCATCAATGCCAGTGTAGAACCTATTATTTCACAACTCATACATTAATTCAGACATTATGGATATAAGTGCAATATTCTCTACCATGCAAGCAGAAATCAGTCTGGCTATCATCCTGATTGTCGTATTGCTTGCCGACCTGATCCTGAAACAGCCCAACCACAAGGCATTGCAGGGTCTGTCATGCGGGCTGTTAGTGGTGCAAATCGCGCTGAATATCGTCCCCGTAACGGGCGAGGCTTTTGGCGGCATGTTTGTCAACACCCCCATGTCGTCTATTGTCAAGACGGTACTTACCGCCGGAACCTTGCTGGTCTTCATGCAGGCAGATTCATGGATTAACCGTGAAGACACCCGCCACAAGGCAGGCGAATTCTACGTCCTGACCCTCTCCACCCTGCTGGGTATGTATTACATGGTAAGCGCGGGCAGCTTCCTCCTCTTCTACGTAGGCTTGGAACTTGCCAGCATCCCGATGGCATGCCTGATTGCATTCGACAAATACCGTCACCACAGCGCGGAAGCCGGCACCAAGTTCATCCTGAACGCCATGTTCTCTTCCGCCCTCATGCTTTACGGCTTGTCGCTCATCTACGGAACATGCGGAACCATGTATTTCGAAGACATGACCACGATGCTCACCGGAAGCCCGTTGCAGATTCTTGCCATGGTGCTCTTCTTCGCCGGCTTGGGCTTCAAGCTGAGTCTGGTTCCTTTCCACATGTGGACCCCCGATACCTATCAGGGTGCTCCCACAGCCGTTACTGCCTACCTGTCTGTCATCTCAAAAGGTGCGGCAGCCTTCGCGCTGATGAGCATTCTGGTCAAGGCATTCGGCCCGATGATAGCAGACTGGAGCCTGCTGGTGGCTATCGTAACCGTAGTAACCATTACGCTTGCCAACATCATGGCTATCCTGCAGCACGACCTGAAACGATTCATGGCGTACAGTAGTATCTCGCAAGCCGGCTACATCATGCTGGCTGTGCTGGGAGCCGACGGACAAGGCATGGCATCATTGGTATATTATGTCATCGTCTACATCGTGGCAAACCTCGCCGTCTTCGGCGTCATCACCACCGTAGAGCAACACAACGGCGGACGCGTAGACCGCGAAGCCTACAACGGTTTCTACAAGACCAACCCGCACCTGAGCTTCATCATGACGCTGGCACTCTTCTCGTTGGGTGGTATCCCTCCGTTTGCCGGCTTCTTCTCGAAGTTCTTCGTGTTCGCTTCAGCATTCCATGCCGGACACTGGCTGGTAGTATTCTTAGCATTGGTCAACACCATCATCTCGCTCTACTACTACCTGCTGATTGTAAAGGCAATGTACATTACGCCCAATGACAATCCGCTGCCTGCGTTCCGCAGTTCAGGCATGACCCGCGCCTGCCTGGTTATCTGCCTGCTGGGCATCGTATTGCTGGGTATCTGCAGCAGCGTATTCAACACGCTGAGCAACGTAGCGTCATTATAATATCAAACGCACAAAAAACGGAGACGCAGAGGAATATCAATTCCTCCCTGCGTCTCCATTTTTTTATGTCTCTGTGTTTCATGTCACGATGCCACACTGTTGTGGATACCATCGTAGAGACGATGTGCACATCGTCTCCCAAGAAACGGTGCAAACCGTACAAATTCCTATATGCACATCAAGCATGTGTTTTGACGAACATAAGTGAGTGGGTCGTTTAACTGAAACTTATATTACAATAATGCAAAAAAGGCACCGATAAAACGATGCCTTATAGATAGGGAGGTGACTCATACTTTGGAACATTGTTCTCACCTAAAAAGAAGCATGATGCGCTCCCTTTATGTCATAGAAAAACTTTTCAATGCTTACAAATTCTTCAACCAACGCTTACCCGGTTTCGTATAAAGCCAAATGAGGAAACCGCCTGCTATGACAATTCCTATAGTAAATACTATACCCAACATATTCATACCGTTCCTATTTTAAAATTTTGTTTCCTATCATTGCAAATATCACCGTCAGTATACTGCCCGTAAAAACCGCATACCAATTTTTCGCATCTTGAACATTAGAATAGAGAGGTATAACAACACCTATTACAAGTCCTACAAATGCCACTTGTGAAAGATTCAAGAAATACTTTGCTAAGATTTCTTTTCGCGTTTTATCTTTCTCTTTCGCCTCTTCCTTTACTTTCTGTTGCTCACTCCAGTTGCCCATTTCAAATGCTTTCTACAAAGATACACAATATCTTGAAAACAAACAATAAGAAAAGAGAAAAAGTTTCATGCAAGGCAACAGGACTTTACATAGGACTTTACATATAAATAAGGTGCGCGCGCGTACATTATTTACGTAGATACCATCACAGTAGAGACGATGTGCACATCGTCTCCAAAGAAACGATGCAAACTGTACAAATCCCTATAGGCACATCAAGCATGTATTTTGACGAACATAAGTGAATGGACCGTTTAACATAAGTAACTCGGGCGTTTCACATAAGTAAGTTGGCTGAGTCACTTATGTTCGCAAAAACAAGCAGACCACACAGGCAGACACCTTTCTCTGTGCCCGTCCGTGTGGTCTGTGTTCCAATGCTGAATATGCGGTTACTCGGCTACGCTGAGCGAACGGGATTCTGGATTGAAAGTAAAGGTCAAGGTATAACACTTACCGTTTTCTACTGCTAATGTGCCGGATAATGTGACAGGCTCGTTATCGGCATTTTGAGATACCAATGTATAATTCAAGCTGGCATTTTCCTCCAAATGGAAATAGACGTATGTACCACTCGGGTGATTGGTGTCCAATGTAACATTTCTGCCGTTACACATTAGGGTTAGTGTAGTCTGGTCTGACTGAAAGTAAGTACCAAAGTTATCTCCCAATTGGAATGTAATGCCGAAGTTATACAAAGATACCTCAAGGGTTACTTCCGTGTGGGTATCTGCGGTTATGGTAAATGTATCTTCACCATAAAAAACAGGTTCGCCTTGTGCGTCCTCTGCCCACGATTCATACGTTTGATAAGCCGCATTATAGGCTTTTGCCGTATACGTACCGATGGGAAGTTGAATCTTTTCGGGCACTTCTCCTGGTTTATACGTGATAACCTCTTTGTCTCCTTCACAGATTTTTACATACAATACTTTTGTATCTATCGTAGGGAGAGCGGCACGGCTGGCGGGCTGGTTCACATTCTCTACTTGGGCAACTACGCTTCGTAGGCTCAAATAGCCGTATGCATCTTTGCTTTCGGTCAGTTCTTCTTGTTGGCAGCTTGCCAAGAGGAAGATTCCTAATAAAAAGTATAGTATTTGCTTCATGTTAGCTTTTATTTAGTGTATATTAGAGAAATATTATCAATGCGTAGTACACTACCACCATGTACCGTATATTTATTATTACCAGAATTATTATTACCTAATTCTGGGACATAAACACCTACTCCGGTTTCAATATCGGGAGTATCGCCATCGGCAACAGAACAAAATCTAATACTAATTGAAGTAGCTTCTAATGTTTTATTTGTGTATTCTATTTCTATCGATTGTGGTGTAAATTCAGAAACAGATGCTTTAGTAGATTCATATTTCCCTGTTCCGATTTTAGTTTCTCCGTTGTATAAATCGATGTAAACGCCAAAGCGCTCTTCATTTTCTCTACTATCATAGTTATAAACAAAATTCATTTGTGTTGGACGTGAATGCCAAGTTTGTTTATTATTATCCATATTCCCATCATCAGAAGTTATTCCTGTATACAAAACTCCTCTATATGTTGTTCCTGCTGCATACACCTTTGAAGACCAAAAACTACCTGTGTTAAGTGTTCTAATTACTGCACTTTTCCCATTTCCACTATATCCAGGTTCCATATAGGTAACTGCTGGAAAGACTTTCAAAGCCCAATCAGAGTTATAGGAATCAGCCATCGTTTGATTGTTATTTGTATCCCACCATTGATTCATATTTGCATTCCATGGATAGAATATTGGTCTACTATATCGAGTGGAGGTATTCCAATCCTCCATATCTCCATTTGGCAACTGCCAAGGCTCTTCCAATGTAGCAGTACTTTCTTCGGATGCAACCGCCCTACGGTAGAGCGCACGTACTTGATATGTACGTGCCTCCGGAGTATCCGTCAAATAGACATTCTTACGGCTTTCGTCTATTTCAAACTTTTGCGTAAGCCCATTATTACAATCCACCCAATTAGCGCCATCATAATACTGATAAACCAAATTGCTCTTTATCTTATCCGCATCACCGGATGTTACCGAAACTTCATCTATCGTAAATTCCCACGACCAACAATTCTCCGGCTGTACCGATACGCTAAATTCCGGCTTGTTGCAAACTAATGTATAAGTTTCTTCGCTACTCCAGCGGTCATTGGCTTTGGCATCAAGGGTAATCGCATTATTAGTCGTAGTTCCTGCATTGGTTTGCAACTTACCGACCAAATCCGACAAATCAACGCTTGCTTCGGTTGCACCGATTGCAGGAAGCGTAATGCCCAATGCAGTTTCGATAGCTTGCTTATCTTCTGCATTGGATAACAAATACTCTTCTTTAGGCAAAACGCCGGCAAACTGTTCATCCTCAAAATGAAACTTAAACTTAATATCCTGCAATGCCGAAGAAAGCGTCAAGTTCAGTTTCGCATCTTTCTGTTCCGTTTCTACAAACGACAACTCATTATCCGTAAATCCTTCCGCTTCTATTTTCGGCTTCGGCAACCACTTCATCGGTATTTCTTCCATCAGAGTAGCAGTTTCAACCGCTACGCTTTCTATATTCAACGGAATATCAAAACGATCCAATTTGGGTGATAAGGTAAGTTTTAAGTGGTCACCAGCATTTAGCGTAGCCGGTACCTCGAACTCGCTGCCTAACGTAACTGCTTTATCTGTTCCGTCTATTGTCCCGTGAAAAATCACTTCAAAGGCAGAGCCTGCTTGCATGTAAGCACTTTTTTCTCCCGTCTTATCAATCTGAACCGGAGTTGCGCTTCCCACCTTTACCTCTACATAATAGTTGCTATACACATCTTTGAACGAAGCTTTCGAGTTGTCATACGTTACCGATACCAATGCATTGGCTACCTTACAGGCTATCGTAACCTGTGTGATCTGATCGTTGAACACTTCTACTCCGGTAGTTTCCCCCTTAAAGTAAGGCGCATCCAGTGCCAATACCGGATTCTCCCCATACGTTGCGGTCAGGTCATACACACCGCTGTAGGCTTTAATCACCTCCGTACCGACTTTATCATTATAGATTTCCCCCTCTGTTTCCGTATTAACAATCCGCAGGTTGAAATCTGCGCCTTCTATTCCTTCACTATCCACGATGTCTCCCGGTGTAGCACGCGATACATCCAGTTTTGTTCCGTCTGTCAGCGAAACGATAAAGCCCGTCTTGCCTTGTGCGGTTTCCAATTCATCGGTCTGCGTGCACGAAAAGAGGCACAAGCCGATGCAAGCCATCCATACATGCTGAATCAATTTCATATCCCTAAACCTTATCTTTTTATTCATAAATTAATTCCATTTCGTCTAACCAAAGGGTACTGCCTTCGCCTCCAACATAATAATCGCCATATTTACTAGCCGCACAAACAATGATTATATAGCGTGGTGTACGGTTAGTCGCACGATATTCTATGGGAATTGTTATTTGTTGATAACTACTTACGGTTTCTCCAGTTTGAAATTCACCATAAGCAATAACATTCGCATCATTCTTATTAAATAAATGACGATTACTTGGCTTATTTCGAATCTCATACGGTTCATCCTTATCTGAAAGTGCGATATAAATATGGCAAGTATCCGGATTATTACGGAAGTTTTTCATATAAGAAGGTGCATCACTATGAATTCTATTTACGGTTGATGACGTATATTTATAATACAACCGTAAAGCTGTAGGGAATGAAGTAAATGAACGCCCGAAATGTAAAAGCCCATCCATCCCGTCTAAGTCAAAATTTCCCGTAAAAATATTACCTGCAGCCAGTTTCATTATAATATACTTTGTTTCTAATTTAGCAGCTTGCCCTAAAACGGCATCATAGGTCGGCGTTGTAATGTTTTGATTTGCTATATATGACCCTTTATTCCCTGTTCCCCAAAAAGACTGAGTACTACTCGCCCATGGATCCCAACGTCCATCATCCTCATGCCAATCATCAAAACTGCCGTTCTCTAACGGCGTAGCCGGGGCAGTAGTAAACGATTGTGCTGCTCCGGCTACGCCGTCCACCGATACACGGCATTGATAAGAAGTGTTAGCTTGCAAACCGGTAAAGGTCGCCGTGTAGCGCGACCCGTTGACCGATACAGCCGATGACGGCAATTCGCTCCATGCAGAAGCGCTTGCCGTCTTATATTCCACCACAGGAGTCTTTCCGCTTACGATGCTTCCGCTTAGCGTGGCACGGGTGCTCATCGGAAACACAGAAGCAGTTCCTGTCGTATTTTCCTCATGGAACACCCGTACCGTCCATTTAGTGAAATGTTCCGGATCCCAAGCATTGGAAACCATAAACTCTTGCCCTGCAGAAAAGTCATGTATGGTAGTAGGGTCAGGTTCTACACTGCCCGAAGGGCCTCCCAACGGTAATGAATGAATCTGTATATTACGTAAATCCTTATCTGGCGACACATAAATGTATGCCCGATGGTTTTCTTCGTCAATTACATGGCGAATCATACCGTCTACATCCGGAGTACGGTCAATCACTTGTGTCACGTTTACCGTCCACACATAATCTTGATACGTACGAAGGGTAAACTGCACCGGAGAGGAGAAATCCACGCGGGTATCCGCCAAGTTGTCGGGTATTTCGAAACCGGTTGTCGGGAAACGGTCCTTATCCACACACGCCTCTTCATCAGCTATCAGTTCCGTACCTTCCGGTGCGATAGTCAGACGCGTAATGCGCAATTTGGTCAAGTCTACCGTATCGTCTACATACAGCGTTACGGTACGGGTATCCCGGTTAATGCCTGCCTGCGTGGCTCCTTCGGGTGCACTGCTAAGCTGCCCTTCCACTTCAAAGTTTTCGATGTTCGCTTCTTCAATGGGATAAGGAATATCGTTCTCAATCTTGCATCCGTGAAGTGCCAGCAAGCATAAAGTCGTATAGAGTAGTTTCTTTATCATGTAATGAGTTTATAAGTTTTTAAGTTTGTCGTCTTGTCAACGAGAGTGTATCAAAATAGAATTTGGTTATCAAAAAGTAATGTCATGCTGAACATAGTGAAGCATCTCGGATACATCACCTTACGTTTTCGAGATCTTTCGCTTCGCCCAGGATGACAAAATGAAAGCTGATTCCATTTTTGAAACACCCTCATGCATGACATGCTATAATTCTTCATTCTTCATTTTCAAAGGTAGAACGTCATGCCGATATTCACGGAAAACAAGTTTATCTTAAAGTTTCCCGAACTGGTACGCCGCTTGCCGGTCTCTACCTGATTGGTCTTCTGGTCTACCCACTTAAAGTCGAACCCCATCACGCCCATCGACACTTCTACGGCGGCAAAATCGGTCACAAAAGCCGTTATACCCGGCGCAAAGCCTATCTCCAAGTTGTTGACGGTCTGATACGTCCCGTCGTATTGCGTCCCCGAGCCTGTCGAGTTCTTGCCTTCGGCATACCCATAAGTAAGACGTATTTCGTTGAAGAAACCGAATATCTTGCTTTTGCCTATCGGCATATACGAACGGAAAAAGCCCGAAGCCTCGTATTTATGCTCCAGGTAATACACGTCCTCCAGGTTGATATTGAAATCTTCTCCTAAGTTTAAGTCGAAATTTCCCAAGTCGAGGTAAGTGCGGTTGTAGGCAAAACGCACACCGGCTGCCAAGTTGTTGCTGAAGAAATAACCGACAAACGGGCTTACCTTGAAATCATACCCTTCGCCGGTGATGTTTTTCAGCACCGTAAAGTTGAGGTTGTCTTCGCTGTGCTCGGTATAAGAAACCGTTCCGCCTACCATCCATTGTCCTTTCGGGATAAATACATACTTCTGTGTCTCACGGTCGATGCGTTGCACCCGATGCGGATTGATAGCGGAGGCAGAAAGCACACTCATCGCTAACATCGCAAAAAAGAAAAATTTAGTTTTCATTTATTCATAAGGATAACCGGAAGAGGAAAATGCTCACGCATTTCCTCTCTCGGTTATGGTTATTGAGTTTGTTTTTTATTATTCTTGAACGGACGGTTTTTGATATTTCGGTTCTCCATCATAAGATAGAGAAAAGTCATCCAAATACATCAAACTGTTCGAACTTCCGGTAAAGTAATCACCATACTTACTTGCCGAAGCCACCACAATAATATATTTCGGTTTACGCGTCAAATCACGATAAATCAAATCGATTTTAAATTCCTTCCAATCACTTGTGGTCACGCATTCATCTATCGGCAATTCCCCATATGCTATAATATTAGGGTCATTGGCAAAATCCACAAAATTACCTTCGCTGGTATTTACAGGATAAGGAGCATTCGCATCCGATAAAGCTATGTAAATGGCGCACATATCTGTCCCACCATCTTGTACTAATGCATCAGAAGGAGTCGATTTGCCATAATAATCTACCGTTCCTGCTGTATATTGAAAATATCCATGCAAAGCAGTCGGACGTGCTGTAAATTCCGAGCCAAATTGAATTTCAGCACCGCTCATATCAATTGTTCTGACAAAATGACCTGTATAAAGATTACCAGCTGCGAATTGTCCCATACCCATAAATCCTACAAATTGCGAATCTAACTTAGCAGACTTTCCACCAGAAGTATGTACGTTCGACTCTTCAGGTTGTGTCGGATTTTTCGACATCAAAGAAGCCCCTTTATTTCCTGAATCCCAAAAAGCATTACCGTCATTATAATCTGCTTCTGCTACCGCATACCATACACCACTTGCTTGATGCCAATTATCAAAACTTCCATTATACAATTCTTTTGCTTCTTCTGTTACAAACTCTTTCACTGCACTTGTAAACGTATTTTCTTCACCATACACCAACCGACTTTCATAAGTTGTTTCAGGGGTCAGTTGAGTAATTGTAGCTTTATACGTTCCGTTTTCATTGGTAGATGCCACTTTTATCCAATCTTCATCAGTGGCATCCACTTTTTTCTCCCGATACTGAAATGCCACCTTAGTAGGATCTACCTCCACCACGTTGTTTCCGTTCATCGTACCTTCCAAATAAACGAACTTCGCCCAAGCATTGGCAGAAGAAACCGCTAAGGTCGGCTGGTCGGGTACAACCAATGGGAATTCAATGTTGAATGTGTACGTCTTGGTTGCCGGATCTACTTCCACCGTTACATTACCGCCTGTGGTTTCCCCTACCTTATAGTTTAAGATATAATGGTCGCGGGCTTTCACATTGGTAATTTCATTGACTTGTGTATTGGTTACACCGTTTTCATTTGTCGCCGATACGGTTGCTTTCAGGTCTGTTACCGGGAAATAGCCTGATTGAGTGGTCTGATTCATGATAAAGTCCAACGGACTGATACCGGCATCGCCAGCTTTATCATCTATTTCCACCTCCGCCCCGGTAAAAGCATCCTTAAACGTTTGGTCGAAGTTAACGGTCACTTTCACATTGGCAAGCGTACATTCGATAGTAGCGTTTGCACTCTTTTCACTTTTCACAGTTACTTGCGTGCTTCCAGCATAATAAGGCTTGTCAAACCCTGAAGTAGCTCCGTCGAATCCGGCTGAAGAGGCTTTCACGGTATAGATACCGACTGGCAATTCAATGGCTTTGCCTTGCCAATTCGTCTCAAAGTTTGTTGTTTCTTCCACCACCTCGCCACTTGCATTGACAATCTGCACGGCAAGTTGTTTCGGGTTATAAGCTGTTTCCGCACGGCTAATGGAAGATGTATTTACTTCCAATCCCAAACGGAGATAGCCTGTTGCTGTGTTTCCTAATTCATTTTCGCTTTGGCAAGCAGAAAGTGAAATTAACAAGCATGTTATAATTAATGTATAAAGATTCTTTTTCATAACTATTCTACAACATTAATAACCAAGGTCGCTGATTTTACATTATCATTGGCATCTGTTACGGTTAGTATAAATTCATGCTTACCAATATACCCCTCCATGGGGTCTTCTTCATTTTCATTACTTCCTAATAATTCAAACAAAGAACTATTCATTCTAAAAGTATAATTAGGACTATCTACTGTAGGTAAATCAAATAAAGAAGAAAGTTCTGATGCATCAGAACTAGTTAAATCCAATCCGTCAGCACCTGTAAGTCCCATCAATCCCGCAGCCATTTCAAACGTCGGATTATCTGTTTCTAATTTGACATAAAGATTTTTAATGCCATTCTTCACATTCATCACAACTATAACATCTGTAGGATAATTATCAGATTGCTTACGATGTATAGTTACACCGCTCATCAAATACCCCGTACCATTATCCGAAATCGTAATGGCTTCAGACGGTTCCGGCTCTTGACCTCCACCACCTTGGTTCGGATCATCATCGTCGTCTCCCGAATCTCCGGAACCCGGAGTGATAGGAATTGTCACACTTTCGTCATGATTTAAGAAACTTAAGATAACCGATACATCAAAGCCAATCTGCGGCTGTTCCGGTTGTTCGGGAGTTTCTTCTTGGGTTACATCGATATTGATAGCCAATGCGTCACCTCCTACAAAGTTCGGGTTATCGTTCTCGCCAAAGTTTTCAACCGCATCTTCTTTTGTCAAGGTTTGTGCTTTCATATAAGTTACCCCCTCTTTTACAGCCATTATATTCATATTCAATGTAGGTACACCTGTCTCGCCCAAATACC
>ULRZ01061468.1_pt1 | contig 22786 bp, 29 predicted proteins | sample 1955861 | NCBI WGS metagenome assembly ULRZ01 (sample SAMEA4835694, study PRJEB28245) | human gut metagenome | biome: gut microbiome; material: fecal sample | place: Denmark | collected 2008 | reverse complement strand
CGTCTTCAGGAGCTGGATGCAATCTCGAAAACTGTGACAAGTGAGGCATTGACCGAGGCAAAATATGGTGAAAAGCGTATGGACGCTAGGACCTTGGCGTACGAATGTCTTATGGATGATTCCAAACGTGCAGCGGCTTACATGAAGGACGCAACACAGGATTCTGATGATTCTGGCGTAGCCGATGTTCCGGCACAGGTGGAGGGCGAAATGACAGATGCAGAAAAGCAGGCAGATCGTCTTGCAAATGCCGCCAACAAACGAGGAGGTGTTAAGTTATGAGCAAACAGTTAAATACAGTGGACGAGATGAAGATGGATAATCTCATTTACGACCATTTTAAAATTATTGATGCAAAGGTTGTATCGGTGAAGGTGTCCGATGGTCCGGGGACGTTGAAACGTGGTCAACTGTTGGATTTTGATTCCGAACAGAAGACCTTTGCAGTCCATGCAAGTGGTGGAACCGCGAATTGTATTGTATGCAATGACACGGAGTATACCGCAGAGGATAGCACTATTCCTGTTTTGATATATATTTCTGGTGATTTCAGAAAATCAGAAGTTGTATCTGCAGTAGAATTAGACGTAGCTGATGAAGAAAATCTTCGTTCGGCAGGCATTATTTTGAAATAAGGAGGACAAAAAAGTGGTTAGAGAAACAGAAACGCTTATTGATGCGGTAAAAAAAATGTACCCGGTTGCAATGTTTTTGAAGAATCGTTACTTCCCTGATGGAAGTTGCTTTTATTCAGAAAAGGCACTAGTTGAAATGAAAAAAGCAGGAAGAAAAATTGCACCTTTTGTAGTTCCGGTAGTTGGAGGAATTGCAATGGCGAAAGAAGGATATCGCACGGAATATCTTACTGGACCATATATTGCTCCAAGAATTCCAATTACGGCAGATGATTTGGAAAAAAAGGCGTTCGGTGAATCACCGGAGTCGAGACGTTCGCCAGAGGAGAGAGAAGATGAACTGGAAGGTGAATTTATTGATGAACTTCGTCAGGCTATTTTCCGGAGACATGAGAAAATGTGTGTTGAAATTATTACTACAGGTAAAGTACTGATGAAGCATTATTCGTCTGCGGATGATGCGGCAAATGATCGAAATGCGCAGGAAAGAATCTTCCAGTATTATGATACAGCAGAAGGATTTACGAATGAGTACAAGCTGAGCAAAAAATTTGCCGCTATGTCGGCACAGGAGAAAATGCAGGAACTTTATAAAATGGCTGCTGTGTTGATTGGTCGTGGAATTCATGCAACCGATTTGGTTATGACTTCAGACGTAAGCATGGCGTTGATGTCAGATGAGAAATTCTTGGATTTCTTCAACAAGGCGCGGGTTGAGACCGGTATCATTGACCAGAAAATGCTTCCAGATGGCGTTGTTTGCAATGGTACTATCAACATCAATGGTCTTGTTCTTACTATGTTTACCTACGCGGAAAAGTATGTTGATTTAGATGGAAAGGAGAAACCGCTTTTTCCTGCAGGAACAATCGCTATGCTGACACCGGGAATGGGAGCTACTGCTTATGCACAAGTAACACTTGTAGAAAAAGGAGAAGGCTTCAAATCGTATGCAGAGCCTGTTGTAGTTCGACTTCTTGATGATGACAACAACAATATGGTAGATGTTCAAGCGTTCTCTCGCCCAATCCCTTACCCAAAAGATTGGGAAGGATGGCTTGTGGCGCAGGAGCCGGAGGTTAGCAGCGTGTCAGAATCTGACACAACAACTGAAGAAAAGAAGACTGTGAGCTACAAAACGACGGAAGAAATTAACGCCATGACAACAAAGGCATCTGTGATTGAGTATGCCGAGAGTATCGGTCTGACAGGTCTTAGTGACAGCTCGAAACTTGATGAGTTAAAAACAGCAGTGATTAACTATCAGGAAGAAAAGCAGGCAGCAGGTGAGTAGCATGTCTTTTAAAGATGACTTGAAGGACGATGTCCAAAAAGTTTTTTGCAATTCGGATGAGTTTTTCGAGGAACACGAGGTTGACGGAAAGCCGATGATGATTAGCATTGATGAGGACGAGTTAATGCGTCGAAATCGTGCAAAGGGAACCCATGAACAGGGTGTGCATGATAAACAGGTGCTTTTTTATGTCGCCGGAGATGTATTTGGTGCATTTCCGGCAGTCGGCCGTGTGATTCGTCTTGACAAGAAGAAATACCTTGTTGCTGAAGCTAGGCGTCAGGCTGGAATATATGAAATTTTGGTGGTGAGAGCAAATGCTTAATATTAAATTTGAACCTGAAAAGGATGCACTGGAAAGAATTACAAGTGCGATTGGTGGCGTGGCATACAAGGCACCTACTATCTTGAAAGATGCATCCAATGCAACTGGAAAGTATGCAATGAATCGAATTTTTCGCGAGATTGAAAAAAGATATGATTATGACGATCAGGCAATTCGTATCAAAAAGGCAATTAAGCGAAAATCGGCAACATATGCAAATCCAAGGACTATTATTCAGGCGAGTTCGACGATGAATAAGCTGTTAAATTTCCATGTTTCTCCGCGTACAGTGGCCATTACTGGAGCACGTCCGGATGTATATAAGGCACATGTATTGAAAGGTAATGGTGATAAGCCAGTTATTAAAGGTGGATTTAAAGGATTTGTAGTAAGGTTTCAAAACGGTCACGAGGAATTGGTTGCTAGGAATAGTAAAAACAGATATCCGGTTAAGACATTGTTTGCTCCGTCGGAAACACATATGGCACGTCATGGCTTTAAAAACTCGGAAGAAAAAATTGAGAAAAAATTGGAAGAGAATTTGCAAAAGTTTACTCGCAAATTTATTGAAAGTCGAGGGTAAGGTGGATGGTAGCAGAACGATTACAAGAAAGATTATGTGCAGAACTTAGTATAATAACAAAAAATATTGACTTTGAAGACCAAGACGGAAATCAGAGTGAGTTGTCTGTGTTTAAGCAATGTTTACCTCGTAAAGAAAATGAAGATGATTCGGACCCATTCCCATTTTGCGTTGTTAAGCTAGGCGAAAATGACATAAAGTCGATTTATGAAAATCAAATGCAAACTGTAGTTTTGTACTTTGGATTGTATTACGATAAGTCAGACTGTCAGTATCAGCACACGATGCTGACGATGATGGAAACCATTAAACGCCGATTTTTGACAAATCCGATATTGGGAGAGTTTACATGTCATCCTCAGATGAAAAGTGTATTAGACCCAGAGGATGAGAGGACATATCCTAGATACTTTGGAGGCATGACACTTACTTTTGACTTGCCAAATTATGAAAGAGAGGATGAGTTTAGTTGAATAGGGAAGTAAAGGAAACTGCTGTGAAAGCAACAACTAAAAAGACGGTTACGAATACAAAGCGGGAAACTGTGATGTATATTGGACCAACTGTGCGAGGCGTTGTGATTAACGGCACATTATTTAAAGATGGTAAATTACCGGCACTTGTGAAAAAAAGAACAGAAGAAATGCCGGTGCTGCAATCTTTATTTGTGCCTGTATCAAAGTTGGCAGAGGCACAGAGAGAGTTAAAAGATTCAAAGTCAGCTATGGCTATCTGCTACTCTAAGGCAGTGGAGGCGCTGACAGAAAAGGAGGATTAAAAAATGGAAGCAATTAAACATGGTGTTTATGCTGAACGCTTGGCAGCTCAAACAACAAGTACAACAAGTGTAACAAGCGGCATTCCGGTATATGTAGGAACGGCTCCGGTACATATGACGAAAGAGCCTGCTGTTAATACGCCGGTGCTCTGTACATCAAAGGACGATTGTTTGGAGAAAATTGGCTATCAGAGTGATTTTAAAAATTACAGTTTGTGTCAGGCAATGTATATGCATTTTATGCGAGAAGATTTAGAAGATGCGATTGCTCCGGTAATTTTTATCAATGTTTTGAACCCAGCTGTCCACAAGAAAAAAATGGATGACCTTACGGTACCGGTTGCAAATCGTGTAGCCACGATTCCAAACCGCAATGTGATTACAGCGACGATGAAAGTAACAGCGGACGGAGCGGAGTTGGTCAAGAATAAGGATTTTGTTCTTGCTTTTGATTCGGATTTTCCGGTTATAACATTGCTTTTGGCCGGCGCAGCGGCAGAGGCTACGGAGTTAGTTATTACTGGTGATCAGGTGGATCCAAGTATGATAACAGATGATACTATAATTGGTGGTTATGATGCTGAGACTGGGAAAGAAAGTGGGTTGGAAGCAATTCGTAAAATCTATCCTGTGTTAAATGTGGTAGGAGCTACCCTTGCGGTACCGGGATTCAGCCATCATCCAAAAGTGGCGGCTGTTATGCAGGCTAAATGTGAGCATATCAATGGAAATTTTACCCTGGATTGCTTGATTGATATGGATACGGAAAAATGTAAAAGATATGATGACATCCAACGATACAAGGAAGAACTCGGGGTTTCGTCAAAACATGCATATGTAACTTGGCCGATGGCTAAAAAGGATGGAAAAGTGTTATACGGGTCTGCGGTTGTAGCAGCCACGGTGGAAGAGACGGACGCAGCAAACAATGATATGCCTAATGTGTCACCATCCAATAAGCTGGCACACATTGATGAAGCGTGTCTTGCGGATGGAACGACCGTATTACTTGATATGCAGCAGGCGAACGCTGTGAATGCATATGGTGTAGCCACATTTCTCAACATGGACGGCTACCGCGTGTGGGGTAACTACTCCGCGGCGTACCCAGAGACGAAAGCATTGGATGAAAAATATTGGTCAGTCAATCGTTTCTTCACATGGAAAGGTAACACGTTTGTTCTCGATTGCGTCAATCGGATTGATACGATTAACAACATTCGTGCAATTGAGGCATTGGTGGACGAGGAAAATTTGAAATGCAACAGCTATGTATCGGCCGGAGTGTGTGCAGGGGCAAGTGTGGAATTCAGAAGAGAGGACCACTCAACTGATGATATCATGTGCGGAAATATTAAGTTACATATATCTCTTGCGCCATACTTGCCGATGGAAGCAATCACGGCGTTGATGGATTTTGATTTATCGGCATTAAAAGGCCAGTTTGAAGGAGGTACGGAGTGATGGGAAAATCAAGTTCAGAAGGATTGATACCAGAAGTTATTAACAATTTTAATGTTTATAATGGCGAGGCGAATAAAATTCTTGGTATATCAGAAGAGGTGCAGCTCCCGGAGTTTAACGCTATTACAAGCGAGATTAAAGGCGCAGGAATTTTAGGTGCCTATTCAGCAGCTATCCTTGGTCACTATGAGGACACGGATATTGAAATTCCGTTTAAAGCTATCTCACAGGATATGATGCAGTTTGCACCAGGTAAATATCATACGGTTACTTTTCGCGCAAATATGCAGTCCACGGTGCAGAAGACACGCGAAAAAGCAAACAGAGGAATTAAGATTGTTGTAGGTGGTGTGGTGAAAGGATTTAAGCCAGGCTCGCTTAAAATTGGCGATCAGATGAGTTCAAGCATTACACTCAATGTGACATATTTTAAATATGAGCAGGACGGTTTTGTTATATTTGAACTTGACAAAATTAATCCAAAACTAGTAGTGAATGGTGAGGATTTATTGTCAGATATGCTGAATAATTGTTAGGAGGTACAGAGCGATGGAAGATACAAACAAGAAAGTGGAAGATACGCAGGAGACGGTTGTTGGTACTGTAAATGATGAGAATGTGCTTGTGCTTGTAAAGCCGCTTAAGTTTGAGGGTAAAAACTATAAGGAACTTGATTTTAGTCCGTTTTTGTCGGCTACGTATGAGAATGTAGATACAGCAAGAAGGCAGGCTATTTCCCTTGGAGTTGGCAACGACTACTTCATGGAAAGGTCTTACACGTTCGCCGCCTGCCTTGCGGCAGAGGTATTGGAACTTCCGGTTGAACTTTTTTTAAAGTTATCAATTGGAGACGCAATGTCGTTTAGAAATATGGTATATCGTTTTTTATAAAATTGCAGGTCGACTTAAAAACAATGAGTGATTTACGAAAGTCGATGCTAATACTCTCGATGAGGACAGGGACATCTTTTGGATATTTACAAGAGATGTCTCTGCTTTCTTTATACGAACTTATGAAAGACTATGTGGAGGTGATGACAGATGGCAGGAGGAAATAAAAAAGAGTACAAAATGTACATTAAAATTGCAGGTGAAATTGATAAGTCACTGCCTGAATCGGCGCGATTGTCAAAAGCTGAATTGCGTGCGATTGCAAGAGAGGCATCTGCTGCATCTGCCGCTACTTCCACAAGTTTTCGCAAAGGGCTTCAGGAATCGAAGTCTGTTTTTGACGAAACAAAGCCGATGTTTGATAAGTTTAGTAATGCGGCTAAAAAGGCAACTAAAGTAACAGTTGCAGCGGTTACTGCGGCATCTGTTGCACTCGGTACTTTTTCGGTAAAAACAGGCATGGCATACGAAAGTCAGATGTCTACTGTGCGTGCGTTGTCGCAAGCAAGTGATGCCGATATGCTACAGCTTGATAAAACAGCCCAGCACTTAGGAGCTACAACTGTATGGACGGCGAAAGAATCCGGGCAAGCGATGGAGTATATGGCAATGGCCGGATGGAATGCGAAACAGATGGTGGATGCTGTCCCGGCAACGATGGATTTGGCTTCGGCATCCGGAGAGGATTTGGCGGAAGTATCTGACATTGTCACGGATTCCATGACTGCCTTTAACATGAAAGCAAAAGAAGCCAGCCATTTCACGGATGTATTGGCTGCAGCTGCAACCAGTTCGAACACGAATGTTGGTAAGTTAGGTGAATCTTTTAAATATGCTGCACCTTTGGCTGGGTCTCTTGGATATTCGATCGAAGACACATCGTTGGCCTTGGGGCTAATGGCTAACTCTGGTATCAAAGCTAGTCAGGCCGGAACATCAATGCGCTCATGGTTGACAAGAATGGCAAAGCCAACGGATGAATCAGCTGCGGCTATGAAAAAGTTGGGATTGAGCCTGAAAGATTCCCATGGAAAAATGAAACCGTTACGAACAGTAATTAAAGAGACAAGAAGTGCTTTTTCTGGTCTTTCAAAATCGCAAAAAGCACAGTATGCAGCAATGCTTGCTGGCAAGACAGGTATGAGTGGATTACTTGCTGTAGTACAGTCCGCAGATGGTGATTTTTCGAAATTGTCCGATGCGATTGATAATTGTAACGGTGCTGCCAAAAAGATGGCAGATACAAAATTGGATAATTTAGAGGGTGATGTTACACTCTTTAAATCTGCTATGGATGGCGCAGGGCTGGAAATTTATGATGAAATCAAGGAGCCATTGCGTGATGTAGTCCAAGAGGGAACAAAGTGGGTGACCAATTTTGCAAAGGAATTTAAAGAGAACTTTCCGACAATCAAGAGATATGTGAGCGATGCGGGTGAAGCTATCGCTCAATTTGCCACCCCTTTACTCCAAGTAGGAGATTGGTTAGTATCTCATCCAGACGCTATTGTTGGCACAATCACGGGAATTGGAACGGCATTAATCACTTATAAGGTGGCTAGTGGTGTAACAAACTTGGCAACAAGTTTGAGCTCTCTTTCATCAAGTGGACTTGGTATATTGGGAATCACAGGAGCAATAGGTGTTGTTACGGGAATTGCTGGGGCAATCAACGAGGCAAATAGTATCGCAAAAGATGCAAGCCTCGATGAGCATTTTGGCAATATTGTCCTAAGCATGGACGATATTAAAACGGTATCAAAAGAAATTGTCGGTGCCAAGAAATTGGAGCGTGTAAGCGAACTGCTAAGTTCTATGTCAAAGACAAAAGGATTTGCAGACGAATTAAAAGAGGCTAATAGTGCAATTAAAAAAATGCATTGGAAGACATCTATTGGCTTGGAGTTTTCAGATTCAGATAAAGCAGATTATGAAACAAATGTAAAACAATATGTTGATTCTGCGCAAAAATTGATTGAACAGAATGGATATGAGGTTAATATTGCTACCTCGTTGTTGTTTGATGATTCTCCAGAAAAAACGCAGCTTTTGAAAAATGATAATTATTTTTACAAAGAGCTAGATGGCGAAGTAAGCAAATTGTCAGACAAGATTAATTCCAAGTTGCAGAAAGGTATTAAAAAGGGTTTTTCACCTGATTTACAAAATGAAATAGACGGTCTCTTAAATCAGATGTCGGAAATCACGAACGCTTTTACAAAGGCAGATACAGAATCTAGTTGGAAGATTCTAGAAACTGAATGGAGCGGAAAAGCACTAACGGCGGATTCTTTTAAAAATTTAAAGGGTGAAATACAAAACAATATTAAAGAATTAGAAGATGGTGCAAAAGACGCTAGAGATACGGGTATTACCAATGCTGGAAGAAAAAAAGAACTTGGGTATATCGACCAGAAAGAATATGAGGTAGAAGTAAAGAAATACAAAGATGCTTATGATAAAACTACTTCGGAGGCAAAAAATAGGGGGATTAAATTTCTCCTGAACTCAACCTTGGATACATATGGTGAAGATTTTCTTGATGGAAAGTTATCGGATGCGGATAAAGGTGCAATGGGGGATATGCTTTCGGATATAAGAGAAATGAAACCAAACTACGAAACAGAATCTGCTATCCTAGATATGGAGGTGGCTTTAAATCAAAATGCTCTGACAGACTTTGATAATTGGTATGCTAAAACGTTTTCTGGAAAGGAAACTGGCTTATATGGGCGTGCGGATAAGGAGGCTAAGACATATGTGCAGAGTTACTTTGAAAAAAAAGAAGGTGCTGGAACTGGTAAAAAAAATAGTCAAAGCAAGGATACGGATTTTAGTCTTTATCCACAGTTTGACCTTAATAAAGTAAGCCAAAGTACAAATGAGGTAACGTCTAAAATCAAAGGTGATTTTAAAACACAGCTTCAAGAAGGGGTTAGTGCTGATATACCGATTAAAGCTACTGGTCATCTTTCGCAGCCAATAGAATTTTTGTACAAAGATGGAGGCGGTACCAGCCAAAGCAAAGGTAAGGTTAAGAAGCATGCTAAAGGTGGTATTTTTTCATCGCCACATATTGGTATGATTGCCGAGGCTGGATATAGTGAATCAATCATACCACTGGACGGTTCGAAAAATGCTTATAATTTGCTTGGACAAACAGCACAGCTTATGGGTGTCGAACCGGGGCTTTCGGCTCTTGCCAATCAAGTTATTGTCCTGAATTCAGGAACAACTGGGAATCCAGCGATACAAGAAAAGCAGTCGACGCAGCAGCCGGTACAAATTAATTTTGCACCAGTAATCAATATGTCCGGCGATGCAGACAAGAAAGAAATTCATAACGTGCTTAGTGATGAGTACGAAAAATTTAAGCGCTTTATGAAACGCTACAACAAGGACGGCGGCAGAGTTGAATTTTAGGAGGCAGTAAATGTTTTACGAAACGGAAATTGGTGATACATGGGATATGATTGCTGAAAAAGTATATGGCAATGCTAAAAAAGCAGATTTTCTTATTGAAAACAACCCGCTTTTGGTAGCAGTAGCAATATTCCCACAGGGAATGTATGTATATGTTCCCGAATTGCCTGATGAGGACGATGGTGACGAGATGCCAGACTGGAGGTTATGATGGAAAATTCGAGAAAAGCAATTGTGTCAATTGGGTGTAGTTCGCAAAAAATAAAAAAATCAATCAAAGATTGTTTAGAGGGATTTTCTTACGACGATGTGGCAAGTGGCTCATCGGATAGTATCTCGATTACCCTCAATAATGGTGATTTACGATTCATTCGAGACCAAATGCCGAAAAAGGGCGATAAGCTAACACCAATAATTTCTTTATATAACTGGACGTCAAATGGCATTACAAAACGTATCCATGCCGGGCGTATGGTTCTTGACGATCTGTCATTTGACGGAGCGCCTCACACATGCACGATTGGTGCTGTTAGTATGCCGGCGAAAGGCGAATTTAAAGATGGTAAACCTACTCATACATATAAAAGTGCTTCCATTGAGGAGATTGCAAGAAAAATAGCGAAACGTGCAGGTATTGCCCTGTACTATTCCGCACCGCATATTGTAGTAAAGAATGTTGAGCAGAGCAAGACGTCTGACTCTGAATTTTTGCTATCATTATGCAATGAGTATGGGCTAGGAATTAAGATATACAATGGGAAAATCGTTATATTTAACGAAGAGACGTATGAAAATAAGAGACCAGTTGCCAATATCACTTTACTAAAGGGAAATGTGGCATCTTATAGTTGGAATACGACGTTGCAGAAAACATACACAGGAGCAAAGGTGTCTTACACGGATGCCAAAACGAATAAAAAGCATCAGATTAAGATTGGCAAAGCAGGGAGGATGCTTAATGTCGATGTGACAGCGTATTCAAAAAGAGACGCACAATTAAAAGCAAAAGCTCTTTTGGCCGCAGAGAACAAAAAAAGAGTGACGATGACAGTTGATATAATGCCGAATCCAAAGATTATTGCGACAGCTACTGTGCAGTTAAAAAAAGCTGGGAAACTCTCAGGAAAATATTATGTGGATAAAGTAACTCACAAAGTTAGCAAAAGTGGAGGGTATGCGATGTCATTAGAATTACACAAGGTTTATAAAAGAACATGTCGTTAGGAGGCTATCATGATTAAAATAGGATTTGTGTCCGCGATAAGCTCAGATGGATTAGTGTCTGTATCGTATCCGGACGAAGATGATGCAACAACGGATTTCATGCCATTTCTCGAAGGAAATCCGTTGGAGGTAGATGATTTGGTAGCGGTGGCTTATACGTCATCGGCGCAAAGCGTGTGCCTTGGGAAAATTATAGGCGGGTGATATTATGGCTAAAAAAAAGAAGAAAACGGTTAAAGTTTCAAGGAAAAAGGGCAAGGTCAAAGTCATAAAAGGAAAAAATGTGCTTTGGAAAAAAGCCTCTTTCACCTCCTCAAAGAAAAAGGTGAGTCAGCCCGGAAAAGTAATATCATCCTTTGGAGGGATTCGGTTTTTTGTAACAAAAAACACGGCATTAATCCTTGATAATTTAAAGCAAGAGGTGTCCGGACGATGGTCCGAACATGAGATTATCGGGAAAAAACCAAAATCAGAGTTTACAGGAGCGGATTTACGCTCCTTTTCTTTTGAAATTATGGTTGATATTAACTTGGGTTATAAGCCGCACAGCATTCTAAAAAAAATACATCGGTTAGTTGAAAAAGGTAAAGTTGATACATTGATGATTGGGACGCACAAAATCGGAAGCAAATGGAAAATGACCAATGCGTCCGATTCGTTTGATGTTGTATATGCCGGCGGTGAGTTAGCAAAGGCATCCATATCCGTCACGTTAAAAGAATACTAGAAAGCAGGTGGTAACATTGCAATTTGGAACAGCTAAAATGACATTCGAAGATGATGTGGGTGAGCAGGAACGGTATGAGCAGTCTATCGGGATGCTGTTATCATCTGTCGAGGGAAGTTTTCCGTGCAATCGAAAATTTGGCATTCGATCAGACATTATTGATCAACCGGTACCGATTGCAAAAATGGAATACGTGCAAGACGTCTCTGAAAAACTGGAAATGTTTTTTCCGGAATTGCTGGTGGATGATATTAGTTTTGAGCAATCCACAGAAGATGTGCTTTGTCCTCACATTTTTATTGCTGTCAATGAGGATTTTGAAATGGATGAAGATGACGATTTTGATGAAGACGAGGTTGGAGAGGAGGATGAATATGAGCGTTTTTGACAATTACCCGGAAGTGTCATTTATTAACAATGCAACGTTGGAAGGTACGTTAAAAAACTGTAAAGAGTGGTACGAAAAATGCCATGAAGAGCTTACAGGAGAACCGGTTGAATTGGCAGATACTGACCAAATAAAACTTCTTCTTGATACGATGGCCTATATGCATTGGCAGAGGTTATGCTATATCGACCAGGTTGGAAAAATGAATCTGCTTAAATATGCCACAGGAGCCTTTCTTGATAATTTGGGTGCGAATGTGTCACAACCACCACGAGATGCCGGGAAAAAGGCTCATGTAACCATGCGTATTGTGTTGTCTAAAAAATTGGAAGTTGATTATACAATCCCGGCAGGTACCATTTTTTCTGCTGAGGATGATGTTTTCTTCGAATCAGAACGCGATTTGATTATATCTGCTGGCGCACAAATGGGAGATGTCCTGTGCCTTTGCACAGAACCAGGAACAGATGGAAATGGATATAAAGAAAGAGATATATCCGAAATCGTAACTCCTTTGACCTATGTGCAGGAGGTTTACAACATCACAGTATCTTCCGGGGGCGAAGATGAAGAAAGCGATGAAGCATATGCGGAGAGCGTGTATTTGGCTGCGTCAAAACCAAATACTACGGGAAATGAAGATGGTTATGAATATGCCATCCGTCAAGTAAGTTCTCAGATTGGTGACATACAGATTCAGACTCCAACGCCGTTGCATGTTGATATTGTCTTTCTGATGAAAAACGGCGAATGTCCATCGGATGAGTTAATCGCTGCCGTTGATGCAGCAGTCAAAAATTCAGCCAAGAAATCGCTGAACGACTATATAACGGTCAATAAGCCAGAGACAGTGGATTATGCAATCAACATCAAATACTACATTAATGAATCTGATCGTTCGAAAGCGGCTGAAATTCAAAACGCTGTAGTGGAGGCAGTTGAATCCTACAAGCAGTGGCAGTCAGAAAAGATTGGGCGCGACATTTCCCCATGGAAACTGATATATCACATTATTTCGACCGGAGCTAAGCGAGTTGAAATAATTTCTCCAACTGCAACGACAATTGCAGTGGGGAAAGTCGCAAATTGCACCAATCAATCTGTGCTATATGGAGGTATCGAGGATGATTAACTACGATAATTTCGAACACGGATACAAAGGCATTATGGATGTACGACTGACGGACTTATATCCGATTGATTCAACCGAGATTCGATGCTTATCGTATGTCGACGAAATGCTGACAGCCGAATTTCAAAAATATACGGAAAGGATTGTACTTGCATCGAATGTTGATAATCTTCCGGATCCAATCCTGGATTACCTTGCGATACAATATCGCATCCCATATTATGATAGCGCCTTTGATATTGACAAAAAGCGCGCGCTTGTCAAAGAGGGTTATCAGTGGTCGATGACAGCAGGAACAACCGATTGCATCCGGCGTTTAACCAATGCCATTTTTGGGAATGGCAAAGTGATTGAGTGGTATGAAGATGATACCATGCAGGAAGGTGAATTTGACATTGAAATTAATGAAAAAGATATGACAGAAGACATCATTAAGGATTTTGCGAGGATTCTAAAAAAGGCTAAAAATTCACATAGCAAATTGAGAAATGTAGTGAATTCACACAACATGGAACATGCTGTTTATGTGCTAAATAAGTTATTTATACATGACGACATTATCTTATCTTAAAAAGGAGGTGGACAAATTGGGCTACTATTCTAAACAAATATTTACTGCCAAAGGAAGCGAAGCAATTGCAAGAGCTGCAGCCAGACAGAGTACGCTTTCTTTTACATCGATTAAGACAGGTGCCGGACAATATTCGATAACTGAAATTAGTCAGTTGGCGGAAGCAACTGGGTTAAAGATGGTAAAGCAGTCTTTTCCCATCACATCAATTAATACGTTGGAAAGCACTATCCAGCTTCAAAGTGTAATATCAAACGAAGGGATTACTGAATCGTATGAGATACGTGAGATAGGCTTGTTTGCGAAAGAGGACGACGGCGAAGAATTTATGGTATCCATTTCGTTGAACACGGATAATCCAGCAGTTGTTCCGGTGTTTGAAAATGTGCCTATAGAAATGCAAGTTGGTGATTTTTTAACAGTTTCAAACACTGGAAATTTCAGCATACAATATGAGAGCGCTGCTTATGTGACCACGAAAGAGTTTAGGCGTGTAATTAATGGCTTACCCTTAGTGACCTATGATTCAAAAAAAGAATGCATCACGATATCAACTGGTTCGATTGCCGGCACAGGGGCTGTTTTGGACAAAGAGACATTGTCAGAGTCGGTAAAAGAAGTAATGTTAGAGATTTCCGAACAGGAAGTTAATCAAGTATTTGAAAAGGAGGAAAACCTATGAGTGAACAAATTAGAACATCCGGTATTAGTACGTTGGAGGCGTTAGCAAAGGAAATTTCAGAGCGGTATCAAAAAAAGACAGATATGCCGAAGTACCTAATTAAAAAAGAATCAACTGCAACAGATGGATATGCAGCAACTTATCAGCTGTATCAAGATGGTACTGCAGTTGGAGAACCGATTAATATACCGAAAGATTATTTAGTTAAATCAACGGCGGTTAAAGTGTGCTCCGTAAGTAATCAGCCTGTTATTGGTTATGTGGTAGGTGATAAGTATATCGATTTCGTGATTAATACGAAAAGTTCAGATGGAAATGAATCGCATCTTTACCTGAAAGTGGCTGAACTGGTGACTGCCTATAAAGCCGGCAACGGCATTAATTTATCTTCGGATAATGTATTTTCTGCAAAAATTAATCAGTCACAGGCAAATGGACTGAGCGCGGATGAGGCAGGACTAAAACTTGCGTTAGCTACGGAGTCAGCTCCAGGGGCTATGTCACCGGCTGATAAAAAGAAATTAAATCAATCCTTGACATCGTCAGATTTGGAAGAAATTACGGCTGATGAGGTCAAGGCATTGTTCACATAGAAGGCAGGTGTTGAAATGAGGGTATTTTGCACAGCTGGGTTACAGGAGTTAGCAAGAGATGTTCTTGGACTAATTAGCAAGGTTACAACTACGACAAATGATGCAATTCAGGAGTTAGATAAGGCTGATATGGAAGTATCTTACGATTCACAAAAGGAAATGATTTTATTTAAAAAGAAGGGAGATGTTTGACTTTGGAGGTAAGTACTATTAAAGCAGGAGATACCGAATATAGCATTAAGGATGTTAAAGCGAGAAAAATGGTTATACCGCAGGAACTTGCTACAGAAACAGATGCTGATGCCGTGGTGGAAACGGGTATGTACTACTGCAATTATAAAAATACATATTCAAATATTCCAGCAGCCAATGGGTGGCTAATGGTTAGTAAAGTTACTGACACAATTGTTAAGCAACTTTTTTTTCGCCACGGAACGGCGAATACAAATGATTTTCAAATTTTTGTCCGCACTAAAATTGGTACTGTATGGAGCTACTGGACAAGAATGGTAACAGTCAATGATCTTGCGACGGTATCTGCATACGGAGTGACAAAGCTATACTCTGGCGCATCGAGTACATCAACGGTATTGGCGGCGACTCCATATGCCGTTAAAACGGCATATGATAAGGCTGTTTCGGCTTTTTCAGGAAGGGGCCTGCCATATGCGATTTTTGACATAGCCTCTGATGCGACTACATCGGCAGCTTGGACGGAGACCGCTTTACAACTTAAGCTACAAAAAAGTGGAGCAGGAGACAGAGTGGGTAGTTTTAAACACGGAGGTAGCAATTTTATTTATTGTCCATTTTCGGGAATTGTAGATATTGATGTTAATGTTTTTGCTACTGCTGCTACAAATGGTTATTATTATGCAAGATGCTATAAGTATAATAACAGCGGAGATGATGAATTGCTAGATTTTGCCGGACTTGGTGGGTATACCGCTGCAGGATGTCAAGGCAGTGGCAGTATGAAAGTTCATGTGACAGCTGGGACGTACATTTATATCAATGTGGCTGCATCGACTGTAATCAAAGCATCAGCTTCAAACAGTCACATTAGAGCACAGTATACAATGATTGATTAAAAGGAGGCGTTAAAATGAAAAAAATCAAAGAGGTAAGAAATGACACGCTTAATGCATCGATTATGACCCAGGACTATGTTGTAGTAGATGGCGTTGAGTATTATGGAGATTCAGTTGAAATCGAAGAATATCATAATAGCACTGAAGACAGAGAGAGACTTGTTAAGGAACAGCCGGAGCAGATTGCGAATGGTATCCTTGCTGTATGGGGAGATAATCCACGTGTAATCGAGCCAAAAGTAGAAAAGGGGAGAGAAGATGGCGATTATTAATTTTGTTTTAGCTAATTGGCTGGAGTGGCTTTATGCGCTTGTCATATTCTTTTTATCCCTACTGTATGGAAATGTTGCTAGGCACTTAAAGAACGAGCGTGCCAAAAATGAAGCCATTGCAGAGGGCGTGCAGAGCCTTTTGAGAGAAAATATTGTTGGCAACTACAACAAGTACCAGGACCGGAAGCACTGTCCGATTTATGCGAAAGAATCGCTTCGAAAAGCGTATAAAGCGTATCATAACTTGGGTGGAAACGATGTGGCAACAAAGTTATACACAACTCTTTTGGCTATGCCAGAAGAGGTAGAAGAACAGGAGGAAAAATAATCATGGTAAGGAAACTGAAGAATTATGTAGTTAAAAAATATCGTGAAAACGAATGGTTGCAGCGCGCCACGCGCACATTTGCACAGGCAGCGGTTGGAACGATAACGACCGGTCTTTGTAGCGGAAAGTTTGAATTGTCTGAATGGCGCACATGGATAGTGTCTATTGGAGGAGCAGCTATAGCTGCAGGGATTTCTGCTGTCATGAATATGGTAAAGGAAGGTAGATAGTATGAATATTAATAAAAAGTTAGCGAAGTCAATTAGTTATGGAGGGGTGCGAGATTTAAAAAGCATAAAGTACATCGTTTTACATTTTACAGGCAACAAAGGCGATACAGCCAAGAACAATGCATTGTTTTATGCCACAGGAAATACGCGAGAAGCTGGAGCACACTTTTTTGTGGACAAGAAAGGGGATATATGGCAATCAATACCGATGGAACGTATTGCCTGGGCTGTTGGTCATTTCTACACTGCTAAAAAAGGAGCCGCATCCTATTATAAAATGTGTACAAATGCAAACAGCGTATCTATTGAGATGTGCGATTGCTTAAAAAATGTAGGTTGGGACCAGATGCTTGCAGTTCGAGAACTTGTGCAGTATATCAAAAAGAAATGTCCAAATGCGAAAACAATCATTCGTCATTGGGATGTGAATGGCAAAGAATGTCCTAAGCCAATGATTGGAAGCAATAATAAAAAGTGGAAGCACCTGCGCAGTAAAATCGTAAATAACTATCAGTACAAAGCGAAAGTTGTAATTACGGCAGCTATCCGGTCATCAAAAGGCGTAAAAAAAGATAACAAGATTGGAAGTGTTAAACCGGGAGAAGTTTTAAAGATTTCCAAAGTTGTCGGAGCTTGGGGAAGGCTGCTGAACAAAAAGGATGGAAAGTGGCAGTGGGTTAGTTTGAAAAAAGTCAAGGAAATTTAAAAAACCGGCACTGTAGGATGACTTACAGTGCCGGCTTTTTTGTTAATATACCCATATTTCAATACTTGTTGTGTTGAAGGTTTTGTTGTACAATACAAATAAAGGGGGAATTAACAATGGATAAAAAAGATGAAAAAAAAGGAAAGAAATGTTTCATTATAACACCTATAGGAAATGAAAATACAGATGTATTCAGAAAGGCTAAAGGTGTTATCGAAAGTGCAATCAAACCTATATTAAAGAAATATGGGTTTGATGATATTGAGCCTGCATATGAAATAAATTTATCGGGAATGATAACTACACAGATTATCAATCGAATAATAGAAGATGATTTGGTAATAGTGAATCTGACAGGAAATAATCCGAATGTCATGTATGAATTATGTTTACGACATGTAGTTGCAAAACCAATTATACATATTTGCGAAAAGGGGACCAGTTTGCCTTTTGATATCAAAGATAGTAGAACAATTTTTTATGAAAATGATATGATGGGCGTTGAAGAGTTAAAAGGTATGCTGTGTTCGTTTTTGGATAATATTTCATATACAGACGATTATGTCGACAATCCTATTTATGTGGCAAAAAAATATAACCACTTATTAAAAGAAACGCAAGGAACAGAGGAAAATGAGATGTTTACAATGCTAATTAACATTTCGAACGAAATATCTGAATTGAAGAGTTCAAGAAAAGAAGAAATGAATTCTTCAAAGAGATGGGACTATGAACGGATAATGCCACCAGACATTTTTGAGGCATTTATTTCGAGTGTTCATACACCTAGCGCTTTGGACTATTTGAGTAGCGTACAAGAAAAAGTCAAGATTAGAGAAGCTGCCAGTGCGCTTGGCGTGCCGGTTCAAGTATTAATGATTATAGCAGAAATTGTTGGAGTTAATGTTAAGGCATCTAACATGACTATTACTAAAAGACAGTTAGAACGAATTATAGCGTATATAATGGGAAAAAAATGACGAAATATGGTGCTTATTTAATGCGTGAAATCTACATTGAGGAATGAAAAACGAATTATTGAAAAAGAGAAGTTGATTGGGATAAAAGCAGCTTCTCTTTCTTATTAAATATTTTTAAAATTAAATTATATACCTTACAGAACACACTGAGCCAGTTTGGACAACTGACATTTTTTCCATCACAGTACTGAGTAAGAATTGGCTGCTCTACATTTGGTCTTGAAAGATATTCGCTGAAAATTTCATCCACAATAGCGGATATACTTTCAAAAATATTGCGCCCCGGAACAAATTTGTGGTCGTAGGCGGTGGAGGAAGTGATTGTGAAATCTTTTCCTTTATTTCGATACCACTCGGTGTAAACACGGTTTAAGGTAAATGACTGGATTGCAAGGATATTGGCGCGGATGGTTGCTTCCGGCCAGGTGGAATAAATTTCACTACTTGCAACATTTTTGATGTAGTCGCGGTATTTGACATAGTAATTTTTGGCACGGGTGTCTGATGGGGGACCATCATGGACAACAACATATTCCGGGATGACAACACGGCTTAATACAATTTCTCCGGTTTCTTCCACCGTTTTGATTTCACTTTCCGGTATTTTTGGCGGGTAATCGCCCCATAGTGTATGGTCGGGAATGACAAAAAGTTCCGCACTGTCGGTTTCGCCTGTGGCAAGAGGAAGCAGAGAAGCGTTCTGAATGGCTGTCTCACCGGAAAAAATTTCTGCTCCATTAATTTCGACCGATTCAAAACCGGAAGCGGAGATTGTGATGGTGTATTCCGAATAAGGTTTGTTTGCAGAAGGGGTCATGCTGTAATCCACCGGCGGTGCGGCAAGTTCAATGTTATTTAACTGTCCCACGTTATTGGTGACAGCTTCCTCTATAATGTTTTCCGGTTCGTTTTCTGAGGTAATCTGCACGGTGGCATCAGGAATCGGAAAGCCTGAGTTATCCGACACAACGTGTATATTTAATTTGCCATAATCCATAAAAAATCCTCGTTAGACATAGATTAGTATATTTTATGAACAATATGTGAAAAGTTTCATTTGTTATTGACATTGGCACAAAAATCTGGTATAAACATTAAGATGCTAACAGTTTGTATGCTAATGATTAAATGGCTATTGATTAGATATAGAATGATTTGGAGGTGAAAAACTTTGCAGGAACAGAAAAAAAAGAAGATTCGTTCCCGTGATATTACGCACCGCATGATTGTGATGAATCAGATGCATCGCAGAATGCTGGAGTGTAATCTGGAAGGAACCGGGATTCACAGAGCACAACATCGTCTTCTGATGACGCTTGCGAAACATTCATTTGCATCGCAGGTAGAACTTGCTAAATTTTTAGAAATTTCACCGGCGACAGTTGCCGTTGCACTGAAGGCGCTGAAAAAGTCCGAATACATTACACAAAAGATGCGTGAAGAAGATAACCGACGCAATTTTGTGGAATTGACGGAAAAGGGGCGGAAATTGGTAGAAGAAAGCTGTGACTTTTTTGATATGTTAGATGAACAAATGTATGTGGGATTCTCGGAAAGCGAAAAAGAACAGTTATGTGATTACTTTGACCGTATTTACGAAAATATGGAACGATTAAAAAATGCAGCGATGGAGGGACAAAATGAAACAGTATAAAAAGTATGTAATTCCTTATAAGTCAGCATTTATCCTTGGACCAATCTTTATGATTGTGGAAGTGCTTGGCGAAATTATTCTGCCGAAATTAATGTCTATGATTATTAACTATGGATGTGGGCAGGATGTTACGGTGGCAGCAAAAGGACCTGCTTACATTATTGGGATAGGAGCAGCTATGATTGGAACGGCTCTTCTTATGATGATGGGTGGCGTGCTTGGTGCTTATTTTGCGGTAAAGGCATCTGTAAATTTTGCCGGTGATTTGCGAAGAGATGTGTTTGCCAAAGTGCAGAAATTTTCCTTTGCCAATATCGAAAAATTTTCAACCGGTTCTTTAGTAACACGATTAACAAATGATATTACGAATATTCAGAATGTCTTGAGTATGGGACTTCGTATGCTTTTGCGTGCACCTGGTATGTTAATTGGTGGTTTGATTATGGCATTTCTTATGAATGCGAAACTGGCACTGGTTTTCTGTGTCGTAATTCCGGTTTTGATTATTGCACTTGCGTTTGTTATGAAGACTGCATTTCCGCGGTTTGACGTGATGCAGACAAAGATTGACGGACTCAATTCAAGAATCCAGGAAAATATCACAAACCAGCGTGTTGTAAAATCTTTTGTGCGTGATGATTTTGAAAAAGAGACCTTTGACCGTGCGAACAACGAATTAAAAGATAAAACACTTCGTGCGATGAAGGTTGTAATTCTCACAATGCCGATTATGACATTAGCAATGAACCTTACGGTTATGGCAGTTGTCTGGTTTGGCGGTCAGCAGATTTTGATTGGCGATATGCCGGTTGGAAACCTTACAGCATTTACTACTTATGTAACGCAGATTCTGATGTCGCTTATGATGGTTTCCATGATTATGATTCAGGGTTCTCGTGCGATGGCATCTTCTCATCGTATTTTGGAAGTATTAGATACGGACATTGACTTAAATGATGACAATGCATCTGAGAAAGACCGCTTGGTAACATCCGGTGAAATCGAATTTAAAAATGTCTGCTTCCGTTATTATAAAAAACATAAGAAAAATGTTTTGCAGAATATTAATTTTACAGCGAAACCGGGCGAAGTGGTTGGTATCATCGGCTCGACAGGTTCCGGAAAAAGTTCTCTTGTGCAGCTGATTCCACGTCTGTATGACTGTGATGAAGGGGAAGTGTTAGTAGATGGCGTGAATGTAAAAGAGTATTCGCTGAATCATCTGCGTGACGGCGTTGCGATGGTGCTTCAGAAAAATACGCTGTTTTCCGGCAGTATTATGGAAAATCTTCGCTGGGGCGATGAAGAGGCAACGGATGAACAGGTGAAAGAGGCTGCAAAGGCAGCACAGGCCGATGGCTTTGTCAGTGAGTTCGCAGATGGATATGACCGTGAACTTGGACAGGGTGGTGTCAATGTTTCCGGTGGACAAAAACAGCGTCTTTGTATTGCAAGAGCACTGCTTAAGAAACCGAAAATCCTTATTTTAGATGACAGTACCAGTGCGGTAGATACAGCGACTGAGGCACAAATTCGGAAGAGTTTTTCAACGACTTTAAAAGACACAACAAAATTGATTATTGCGCAGCGTATTTCTTCTGTTGAGGATGCTGACCGGATTCTTGTTATGGATGAAGGACAGATTGTTGGACAGGGAACGCACAAAGAATTATTAGAATCCTGTGAAACATATCAGGAAATTTATTATTCACAGAGAAGTAAAGAGGAGGTGGCAGGATGAGTCAGGCAAAAAATCAGCCACATGGCGGCATGGGACCGGGACCAAAACATGGACCGGGTGGCCCGAGACATATGATGGGTGGCAAGCCAAAAGAATCACGTGCTACCATTAAAAGACTTCTTGAATATATGGGAAAAGATAAGATGCTTGTTGTACTGGCACTTGTCTTTGTGCTTGTGTTCAGTGGAGCAACATTAGCCGGTTCTTATATGTTAAAACCGATTGTTGACCAGCTTGGCAAAACGGCGTTACAAGTTGCTTCTTTGAAAAATAAAAATTTAGATTTTAGTACAGTGCTGGCAGATGGTACATGGACACTTTTGAAAGGTGTACTTACCATGTTGGTTATTTACGGCGTCGGAGTGCTTGCAAACTATTTGCAGCAGCGTATCATGATTGGTGTTTCCCAGCGTGCGCTGATTCGTATCCGTAAAGATTTGTTCGACCATTTGCAGGATATGCCGGTTCGCTATTTTGATACAAATGCAACCGGAGATATTATGAGCCGGTTTACCAATGATATTGATATGATTGGTGAGTTGTTAAATAATACGGTTATCCAGTTGATTTCCGGTGCAATCAGTATTATTGGAACAACCATTATCATGATTTGTTTAAATATCTGGCTTGCCCTTCTTACCATTGTCATGGTTCCTGTTATGGTTAAGGCAGGTGGAAGTATTGCCAAAAGAAGTTCCCGTTATTACCGTGAACAGCAGAGTGCGCTTGGTGATTTGAATGGTTACATTGAAGAGACTGTTACCGGTCAGAAGGTTGTAAAAGTTTTCTGCCACGAGGACAAGGCAGTGGAAGAATTTGTAGATTTAAACAATGACCTTCGTGAAAAACAGATTAAAGCACAGTTTTTTGGCGGCATTATGGGACCGGTTATGGGAAATATCGGTCAGGTCTGCTATGGTCTGACGGCAGCAATTGGTGGTCTGCTTTGTTATTTTGGAAGACTTTCTATCGGTGGTCTGACGGTGTTTGTTAATTATTCCAGACAGTTCAGCCGCCCGATTAATGAAATTTCCATGCAGGTAAATACGATTTTCTCGGCACTTGCCGGTGCAG
>ULRZ01028202.1_pt1 | contig 23541 bp, 49 predicted proteins | sample 1955861 | NCBI WGS metagenome assembly ULRZ01 (sample SAMEA4835694, study PRJEB28245) | human gut metagenome | biome: gut microbiome; material: fecal sample | place: Denmark | collected 2008 | reverse complement strand
TTGCGGCGCGGCTGCGGGTTTCGTTTGTGCGTACTCGCTTAGCGCGCCCTCGGCTGCGGTTGCGAACTTCGGCTCTCGCCTTTGCTTTATTCCCGCATAGCGGAGCGACACGCCCCGCCGTCTTGCCCGTTTGGCAAGGTGGCGGGTCAAACTGGAAGATTCCTATACATTATATAATATAACAAGACAAGAAGAAACATGAATGAGAATACAGAAATGATTGATGACGGCTCATTGGGATTCCTGAATATCCCGCGTGACGAAAATAGCAGGAGCTTCAACTGTACGGAGACAACACAAAGTAAAATCGTGAACACTACATTTTGGGTTACGGACTTCATCGAAGAAGTTCCGACACGGTTCAGCAAGACAAAAGGCCATCCGATTGAACAAGGTTCATGGCATAACGGCTAAGGAGTACAAACAGGCTATCGCCCCTTGGCTCGGTTGGGCAAAACATAGCAATAGTAAACATTTATTAAAAACAATCATTAAAAAGAAGTATTATGAAAGCATTCTATGACAACAAGCCGACGGCGTTCGAAGCGGTAGGCAACGGGAATTACCTGTACAGATGGGATATTAAAGAAGAAGAGGTCCAGCACGGCGAGCATAACACGAAGTGTTACGTATGCAACGAAGTCACCGTTCACGGGAAGCCGGAGTACGGCAAATGTGTAGAAGCGGTTATCCGTGACAGCTACACCAATGAGGCGGAGCTTTCGCTGATTAACCAGTACAACGCTTACCAGCAGGGTGTGTCGGATGATTCCTCCGTAGTGGGCGAATATGAAGAATACCTTGCGTTTGTGGCATCGGTAAAGGTTATGGTGAAGAAGGATATAGGGATTGAGGCAGTTGAGGTGAACCGTCCGGCTGTCGCAAGGCTGGCAGACGTGGCAAGGATGCTCACGCTCACGGTCAACACGATGAACCTGACGGATGATGAAGCGTTTCGTGTGAAGTCGCTTTACCCGGATTTCACGGAGTGCATCGGCAAGCAGCTTCCGGCAGGGTTCAGGCTGCAAAACGGAGGCAAGCTGTACAAGGTAATCCAAGCTCACACGGCGCAGGCGGACTGGAAGCCTTCTGAAACTCCCGCGCTCTACGGGCTGGTAACGGAAAGCCATGCGGGAACGCTGGAAGACCCGATACCGTACGTGCGGATGATGGTACTGGAGGCGGGCAAGTATTACACGCAGTTCGGCGTGGTGTACAAGTGCGTGACCGGGTCGGTTGTCGGTTACGATGATGACCTGACGGAACTGCTGTCGCTACTGGAAAAGGTGAAAGGAGGTGCAGCATGAGAGATATTAAGTACATAGCCGTCCATTGCACGGCGGGAAGGCAGACGCAGACAATCGCCGACCTTCAGGCGGAGTTCCGCCGCAAAGGCTGGAAGAATCCGGGCTACCATTACGTAGTGGCTCCGGACGGGAAGATAACGCAATTGCTTGACGAAGACAAGGTAAGCAACGGAGTGAAAGGATTTAATAATGTATCGGTAAACGTAGCCTACATCGGCGGCATCGATGCAAACGGGAAGGGTGTAGACAACCGCACGGAGGCGCAGAAGAAGGCGTTACGCCAATTGCTGGGGAACTTGAAGAAGAAATACCCCGAAGCGGTAATACAGGGGCACCGGGACTTCTCGCCCGACACGGACGGTGACGGGATTGTGGAGCCGCACGAATGGACGAAGATGTGCCCTTGCTTTGACGCGAAAGAGGAATATAAAGACTTGTTGTCATGGAGATAGTAAGGAACAACATCATCCCTTTCAAGGGATACAAATGCGTCAATCTTTTCGGCATCCTGTTCGTAAGAGACGATGCTGTGATTGGCAGTGTGGACATCAACCACGAGAGCATACATACGGCGCAGATGAAGGAGATGCTTTATGTGTTCTTCTACCTGTGGTACGTTATCGAGTGGCTGGTAAGGCTGGTTCAGTACAGGAACGCGCACACGGCGTATCGGAACATCGGATTTGAGCGTGAGGCGTACATGAACCAAGGGAGCATGGGCTACCTGCAAGGCAGAGGGCGTTACGCTTGGGTGAAGTATTTGAAGAAAGGATGAGCTATGGTAAAGAAATCAGTTATATTCATCTATTTCATGGCAATGCTCGTATTGCTTGCCATGGCGGTAACATCGTGCCGGAGCGTCCGGTATGTTCCGGTGGAGACGGTGAAGCACGATTCGGTATACTTCAACAAGGTTGTCCGTGACAGCATACACGTGAAGGACAGCGTGCTGGTGATTGTGAAGGGAGACACGGTGACGGAGTTCCGGTACAAGTACATTTACCGGGACAAGGCAAAGACGGACACGTTATATGTCAACCGGACGGACACCATCCGTGTCCCCTACCCTGTGGAAGCCAAGCTGACCAAGTGGAAGCAGTTCAAGATGGATGCTGGAGGGTATGCCATCGCAGGGGTCATCATCACTGTGCTGATTGTGTTTGGCAGGACGGTATACAAACTGAAGAAGTAGGGTTTACTCTTTTCAGGGGCTTCAGAGGATAAAGAAAAGCCCCCAACGTTAGTCTATCATCTTGAATTTCTTTCCACAATTAGGGCATACGATATAATTCCCTTCTTTTTTGAATAACTCGGATATATCTACTTCCAAAATATCCGCTATATTCTTCAGCGTTGTCAACTTAGGGTTTCCGTTAATCGCCGCATATAAAGACTGGTATGTAATGCCCAATCTTTTTGCTAATATCTGCTGACTTATGCCCTTTTCTTTACATATTTCTGCTATTCTTAATTTTTCTTCCATAGCCACATTGTTTTTATGCTGCAAATATAATAAAAATAATATTCAGCTTTGATGTATAGTGAAAATAATAATACTAAAATATTATATTGTTTTATTGCATATGTAATATTAAACTATTATATTTGCATAGAAATATAAAAGAAGAGTATTATGGAAGAATTTTGGAAGCCAATTAAAGGCTATGAGGGATATTACGAAATATCCAATCTTGGGAGGGTGAAATCACTTGAGAGAGTTGTCCCGAAAAGACATGGGAAAAGGAAAATAGGAGGAAGAATATTACCTCAACGAATAGATAAAAGCGGTTATTATACAGTAATTTTATGCAAGCACTCTATTTCAAAATACAAACTCGTACATCGTTTGATAGCGGAAGCATTCATCCCTAATCCTGAAAATAAACCGTTTATTGACCATATTAATACAATTCGGACAGACAACAGGATTGAAAATCTTAGATGGGTTTCTGCTAAAGAAAACAGCAACAATATATTAACAAAGGATAATGTCAATTCAGCTACGCATACTAAAGAAATTATTCGGAAAAAGTTAGAGACTCTTAGAAGAAACAAAAGAGTTAATGCTCCTCGTAAAGTAGTACAATATACCCTTGATGGAGAGTATATTGCAACTTATGATAGCTACAAAGAAGCATACAGAAAAACTGGTGTACGCGCAAATTCGATTAGTGAATATTGTAGAGGAAGCCGATTGAAAGCCGGTAATTATGTATGGAGACATGAGGGAGATAAACTTGGTGAAATTATAAAGCCTATAAGTAAGAAAAAGGAAGTACTTCAATTTGATAAAAAAACAGGGTCGTTTATTAAAGAATGGGACGGATTAAAAGAAGCCGCAGAATATTGTGATGTTCTTCAATCATCTTTATCCCGCTCAATTAGACGTGGTACTTTTCGTGGGGATTATATATGGAAATATAAAGAAGAATAAAATATATAATTGAAATGCATATATTTTATTTATGTCAACATATATATAAAATGCGTACGGTATTGACCCGTACAGCGAGGAAGCCGCATATCTTGAAGGCGGAATTGCGCAGAAGATGTTCATCGTGGCAAAGAACTTTATCTGCGAACATTGCAGAATGGGTTTGGGATGATGGGCTCATTTGCTGATTAAGTCGCACCATTTGTAGGATTCATTCTCGTAGAACCATTGCCATCCGTTCTTGGGCTGCCTGATTCTGCCTTTCAGATACCGTCTTGCGGTGGCGTAATTGATGCCAAGCGACCTTGACGCGTCTATGACGGAATTGAACCTTCCCAACAGCTTCCCTTGGTGAATCACCACGCAGGGCTTTGCGGCAGCCCTCCGGTTTGACCAGTACGGATGCCCTTTCAATGCCTCGCTGTGCCTTTTCCTTATCTCCTTGGCGCGTTCCTCGCCGTAGTATTCTTCGTAGGTCTTTCCGCGAAGTCCGTGGCGGTATCCCTTGTTGAACACGTTGTGCCCGTTGACCACACGTGTCACCGGTATGATGGGGTCTAAATGTAGTTCCATGGATTCAGTTTTTTAATGATTAGTATCTTTTGCCTCCGTGGTGGTAGCCACGCAGGCGGTTATAGTTCATTTTAGTGCGGATGAAAAAGTAGAGGTCAATACCTATCAATTCACTGTATTTGAGCACGACCGCGATGATTGCAATTACCTTTTCTTCGGTGGAATCATCGCAGGTGGATATTCCGGAGAGGGCATAGCATAAATCAATGAAGCCCTTTCCTTCCTTTATACTTTCAGCCATTTCCATAAGGGCTTCCACTTCTTCAAGGTCAAATCTCCGTAGTCCAGCTAAATCCAAACATCGTATAACCACGTCGCTAAGTTCATCTTCCACCGTATTCTTTATTTGCCGCTCGAAGTTTTCCTTGAAGTCTATGATTTCTTCGTATTTCTTGAAGGCTTCCACGTCGGCGTGCAGGTTCTTACGGTCTGCTTGTACGGCTTCTGCTATCTCGGTTATGATTAACATTAGCCAATGGCTATCACTGTGTTCTTCTTCGTGCCATCCGTTCGCTTTGGCGATGGAGTAGGCTTCGTCTCTTAGTTCGTTCAGGTTCATACTAATTTGTTTATTTCAAAAAATAGTTCTATATTTGCCGCACTAATACGCAATATGGACTATCAAAGCCCTGTATTAGGATGGCTGTCGCCATTTCTTCTCTTGTTTGAAGCTGTGGATTCATCGGAGAAGTATTGCTTTGTAGTTTAATTGGTTAGAACATCTCCACAGAGAAGGTGAGGGTTCGAATCCCTCCATTGAAAATTCACAAACAATGATAATATCAAAAGAGATGCTGTTTTAGTATCTCTTTTTCTATACCCAAATATATTATGGATTTTCAATTAAGTATTCCTTGTTGAAATGTCCGTTTCTGATGAGCCAGTCTATCATTGCGATACAATTATTGAATATATTTGGATTGGTTGTAAAATGTTGCTGTCCTTTATACCGGGTGTCGTAATAAACGATTAACGGCGGTTCTATCATAAGCAGCACTTCTTCCCTTTCATCAATGTATTGCGGCATCATCTCCAGCAGGCGTGCGAGGCTCCATGAGGGGATGAATCTTTTGTCCTTATATAGGTCTGCTCCATAATTGTTTATTTCGGGCGGCGCACTTGCAAAATACAAGTTATAGCACATATCCGCCGTTTCGGGCTTCAGTCCCATTGCGAGCAGCCTTTCCGACTGCTCACGGGTGGTTGAGATTGGGGATTTGAAGTTCATAGTTCGTATGTGATTAGTTTGTTATAGATTTTGGCAGCTGCATGTTCCAAGGCGCAGCCTTTTGATTCTTCCCATCCATCGAGGAACACTACCGCGTCGCAATCCAGCAGTGCAGAAATGTCACGTCCCATGTGTTCGGCATAGCTTGCATTGGGATTATCGGAAACGTCCAGCGGTGATACGGGCGTGTGTCCTTTCTTCTTAAGTACGGACTTGGCGAAGATGCAGCGGGCTTCGACTTCTTCGATGTCGTGGCCGGTTATTGGGAGGGATATGTATACTTTCATATCAAATCACCCTCCTTGGCTTTCCGGTATTGCTGTTCGCTCACTTCGATTGTCTCTATCACAAACTCACCGTCCCGCTTGATGCGGGCGATGAGGTAGTATTTCCCGCCCCTTTCATGACGGGAATAAATCTTGTCTATCTTCTTCATGGGTTATTCGGTTTTGTTCGTTTCTACAAATTTGTTATCGATAGCCCAACATAAGAGTTTATAGCCTGCATCAATAAGACTTTCATCTATCATTACCACTTCATAGTAAACCCATCTATGCTCAAAACGGGCATTCTCATAGTAATAGCCAATCATTTCATCTGCAAGTTCAATGCAAAGCCAACATCTTTTATCTTTATATTTTATTTATATTGGCAGCGCATCCAGCACGTCCTGCAAGGTGTAGGCATGGAGCATTCCGCAACTTTCGTCAATAACCTCCATTGCGTTCCCCTTCGTGGTAACGAAGTTATTTTCGTGACCAGCTTCGTAAACTACCCAATACAGCATTGTTTCTTTCAGTTCCAGCCCCAACTCTTGCAGGTGCTGCATCTGCTGCACGTCTAATACTTGCTTCGATTTCATAATCTTATTCACGATTTAGTTGTTCCATCATAGAAAGCGTTTCTTCAATTACTGCTTGCCTGTCCCAATTATATTTGTTGTCGCCCCAATGCGCGGTGTCAAAACCGAAAATCCACCAATCATCGCCTATCTCTGTATTTTCTGTGATAAATTCGGCTTTTTCTAAAAGTTTGTTTCTTTTACCAACGTACTCTTTCATGATTTCCATTCCGTTCATTTTATCAGGATATGTTGCTGGCTCTGAAAGAGTAATTCCACCATGCACTTCAAAATCTTCCATATCTTCAATGCTTCGACCATGATATTTATTTTGAGGAGGAACAGCAACATATCCGTTGTGCGTTCCGTGTGCAAATTCATATCCGGATAAATCAAAGTCTACATCCAAAAACGATGTCGGTGTTATAAAAGCCACTAATTTATTCTTCATAATCCTTACTTTTTAATCAGTTCTAAACCATGTTTCAGTCCTGCTTCGAGGGCTTCTTCGTAACTGTTATAGTTTGTAATGCTACAATATACGGCACTATCGTCATTAACCATGGTATGTTCTCGTGTGAAGAACCATTTCCTTTCCTCAAATTTCTCGTAATCAAAGCAAGCATAAACGTTGATATGATGCACCTCGCGTAGCCACCTCGCCGCCAAAGCCTGCGTTGGGCACGAAGTTGCACACTGACTTTTGTTGAAATTTTCCGGGCAATCACAATGCCATATTGTGCCACGCTCTGTGTATTGGTTAAAGCACGGCACGGCAAACCCTGCCTCTTTCAGCAGCTTCGCTGTGTCAAAAAGTACAAACTGTTCACAAATATTTATATTCACCATTTTTTATTGCTTTATATATTTCATGTTCTTTTATCCCTTCCATTTTTCTCGCTATTGTAACAGAAGGATATTTCTTCCCTGTTAATAAATTAATTATAGGTTTCCAGCTGTGCGTAGTTTTTTGAGCAGAGTATGACATTTTTTTAATTGTATCTTCGGAAAATTTCCTTCCCTTCATTATCTTTCTCATATTTTCTTTCCATTCTTGCGTATGTTTTATTCCCTTTCTATTTTTTGACATTTTTAGTTTTGCTTCTTCTGTATGTTTAAATCCTATTCTTGGTTTTTCTAAACCAGTAGCATACGCATGTAATGTATTTTCTGAATATGTACACCATTCTAAATTTTCAACCATATTATCCGTTTTTACTCCATTCTTATGATTAATACAAGGTTTATTTTCCGGATTCGGTATAAATGCAATGGCTACTAATCTGTGAACGGGGAAAAGTTTCCTCTTATTGTTTTTGCTTAAAGTAACTCTTTCATATCCCTTATCTATTTTACTTCTAAGTTTTTTGTTACTTCTGAAAGAAATTACTTCGCCTTTCATGTTCACTCCGTAATTAGCATATCCTATAATTTCTAACGAAAAAAATTGTTCTTCTATCATGGCTCTTCCTCCTTTAATTCTACGGGTTCATCGTTCCAATCTAAGTCTCTGCCTATAAGTTTCTTGATTGACCCTTTAGGTAAAGCCATCCACATACTATATTCATACAACGGTATAAACTGATTATTTCCTCTTTTAGGACGGAACTGATAAATACACTCTCTACCATCTTTGTCTACTGCTACCCATGCCATATTATTCCTCCCAGCAAACTTTAGCTGTTACATATTCATCATTTCCAATCATTTTTCTATCAGCTTCTTCTTTTGTGTCATAAAGGTTAATGTCTTTACGAACTTTTGCCCATCCCTCTTTCTTTTCGGGGAGCATCATAAGGTCTAATTCGTCTTCCATATTTCCTACAAGCAACCCGTCTTGCGTATAGGGATGAACAAGTTCATTATCATTATCATTAACCATCGCAACAATAGGATAATTATACCCATCATGATAGAATTTCCTATCAAAGCAAATAATCCTTGCCCTCCGTCCATTTCGTGTGCATACAGGCTTGCCTTCTCTCGCTTTTTGAAGGTCAAAAGGCTTTAGATTCAATTTCTTTTCTTCCATATCTTCTTTGTTTTGTTTGATTTCTATTAAAACGTATCCATCTCCAGTAAAATGACATCCGGCAGGTTCTACCATCCCATTGTTCCAATAGGGCAATTTGTATAATTGAACCATCCCGAAGTAGCAACTTTTACAAGGAGACTCTTCAATCTTTTCGAGTTTCTTGAAGATAACAGATTTATGGTCTGTTCTTAAAGAACAATGGCAGTTTCCAAAATTGGTACTTCCAATAATGGTAATGTTCTTGCAAACAGTATCATAGTAAAAGCTACAATTTCTGCAAGTACCTCCTACACACTGATACCACTCACCGTTGTGTTCAAATACCTCACCTATCTTGCGTTCCATAATCATCTCAATTCAACTCCTAACTCATCGTCAACCACTTCATTTACTCTGCAATAACCGAAGTTCCAATATATCACTTCTTTAGACTTATCTTCCACTTTCATAAGTTCGTCAATCAATTCCTGTACTGTCATTGTTTAGTCCTCCTTTACTTTCGGTTTATACTCATCCGTTTCTTCGTCGTACTCGTAGCAGTCGGGGCAGTAGAGTTTACCTTCAATTTCAGTCCATCCTGAATCAACGGCATCTTCTACAGCACTGCATCCATCGGCCCATGCACAATATCCCATATTTTCGTTTATGTGGGATTTACCACAACCGTCGCACACGGCTTGGTACATCGTCACTTCGCGTATCATTTCGTTTCCTCCTTTCTTTCGGGAAGCAAATCTGAAACGTATGCCCATTTAATAAACATATCTACTGAAAGAAATCCGTCAAATGTTAAATTCGGATTCAATAGAGTAACTCGAACTGAACCATTTGAATACATAAGAATTAATTCTTTTGATGTATCGGCTTTTTCTGCTCTATCGTGCCACACGGAGTTGATGCGCCACTGGGCACCGGCTATAAATCCGTTCTTTGCATCAGGGTTGTATGGACACTCACCAAATTCACCAGCACCAGCAAAAAGCAATGCCACTTTTTCAATCTGTGCTCTTGTCATAATCAATATCTTCTTTAAGTTCCACCAATTCTTCCAAAATCTCATTAAACGGGACGCTCATCAGGTATTCAGCCAGCCAGCACGCTCCTGCCTTGAAGTCTTCATCGCAGTGCGACTTGCGGTCCTGGTAATGCCTTATCCCTTCCTTGTGCCGGAGACCGGCTTCTTTTATCGTTTCCATTTTCATATTCCTAACTTCTCCTTCCTGTACTTTTCCGCATATTCCTCGTTGCACTTCTCCGGCTTGACCAGAATGACCGTGTTCCGGCTTATGCGGAGCGGCATTAACGATTCTTCGTGCCTGTAATACTTCCTTATCTTCTCGTTCAGCCCCTTGCTGCTCTCGTCCACCGACGGCTTCCTTTCCACCATCGGGTCTTTGATTCTTGCTACGCTCATACTTTCTGTTTTTAGTGGTTATGCCGATATTGCCTTGGCGATTAATCTTGCGTCGCAGAGCTTCGCCGAAAGGACGTTGACCGCCGCACGGCAGGTGTCCGTGTCAAGGTTGACCGTGCAGGGTATTCCCATTGTGCGCATCAGCCTGTCAAGCTCCTTTTGGAGAGCCGTGAGGCGTAAGTAACCGATGTTGGAACGCCTGAAACGGGGATCGACCTGCCTTAGCTCTTCCTCCCTCTTGTCAAGCTGTATGCAGGAGAACTCGCACATCGTCCTTGCGAGCTCGCAGCGTGCAAGCAGGGCGGAATCTTCCAGCCTCGCCTTGTCGAACACTCCCTTGATGCTGTAGTAGAGGATGTCCACGTGTTTCTGGATGTCTTCAAGGAACGCCTCGTTGGCGTCCGCGAAGAATCCGCTGCGGTCTCCTATGACCTCGAAGAGCATCTTCTCGTACTTTCCACGTAGCCTGTCTATCACGTTTGTTATTCTTTTTGTCTCATGCCTGTAACGGCCAGACTTCCTTACCGCTTCCACCGCCTCGATAACGGTTGTAATTGCGATGTCGTTTGTGAACAGGATGTTGTAAGTGCATCCTATCACGGCTGGAGCGTGCTTGTCTATCAGCCGGTTCATGAATTCAATCTGTGTCATTTTTCGATTTTTCTAATTATCAGGAATTTGGGCTCTCCCTTCTTCAGTTGAGCCAGTGTTTCTTCGTCAACTTCCGCGTAGGTGGTGTAATTGATGTTCATCTGCTGCGGAAGCCTGTATTTCTCCCGTATCCTGCGTATCAGTGACCAGTCGTTGGTCACCCAATAGATGGCTGCCTTCATCAGAACGGGTCTTCTTCTTTCTGCTGGAATTCGGCTTGCGGTACGGTTCCCAATTCGTAGAAGTTGGTGGTAGGCTTGTTGAAACCTACAATGAATTTCAACAGGCCGATGTTCCTTCCCTTAGCCACTTCAATCATCGCCGTGTCTTTCGTGCTTGCGTTCGTGAACGGGTCAGGGTAGCTTCTTCCGTACACTTCCGGCCTGTAAATGAGGATAACCGTGTCGGCAGCTTCCGCTATCTGCCCCGAATCCCTCAATCGTGAAAGGCTCGGTGCCGGGTTGTCACGGTCACGGTTTATCTGCGAAAGGGCGATTACCCAGATGTCAAGGTCTTTGGCGATATTTTTCAATCGCCTTGCCACGTCACCCATCTGTTGCTCCTTGTTCGCCCCCTTCATGTTCACGTTCAGGATTTGCAGGTAGTCTACAACCGCTCCTTTTATCCCGTATTTGATTTTCATCATGCGGATGGATGCAAGTATCGTCTCGATGCTTGAAGTGCTCCTGTCATCAAAAAATACAGGCTTTTCGCATATTTGTGAAACGCCCTTGTCAATCGCCGAAATCTGGCTTGCCCCAAGACGGGAATAAAGTATCTCGTTTGCCGACACTCCGGTTTCGATTGAAATCATCCTCGCGGCTATCTGTTCCTTCTTCATCTCCATGCTGTAGAAGGCTACCGGGCACCCGGCGTTCATTGCCATCTTGATGGCAAGCGATGTCTTGCCCATTGACGTGTCAGCCGCAATGATTACCAGGTCGGATGTCTGCAATCCGCCTGAACGTCTGTCCAACTCGCCGAACCCTGTCGGGCTGCCTGTAAGCCCTTCCCCTCCTGTCATGTTGCGGTTGATATTGTCATACACCCCTTGCACCGCGTCCCGTATTGTGGATACCGAACGCCCGTCATCGGGGAATATGCCTTCCATCCTCTTGCGCGCCTCTTCCACTACGTCCACGATGTCGTTCTCCTCGGAGAAGCAGTTGGACTGCAAATAGCAGCCTATCTCGAAGAACTGCCTGCGTTTGTACTTGTCGAACACTTCCGCCGCGTGCTGGGCGAGGAAGTTCGTCACATGCCCTGAAAGCTCGGTAAGCTCATATGGCGTCACTCCCGACTTGCGCCTGTTAAGCTCGTTCATCACGGCTATTAGGTCGGGGAAATCGCCACTCTCGCTGATGGCGAGCTGTGCCTTGTATATTTCCCTGTGCGTCTCGTAATAGAACGCTTCCACGTCAAGCATCTGCCTTACCTCCGGCAATGCGTTCTTGTCAGCCATTATGGTCGCAAGCACGGCCTTCTCCGCCTCTTTGTCCTGCGGTAACTGTTTGTCTTCCATATCGTTCATGTATTGATTTTCTTCGTAATTGCAAGCTGGTCACGGATTGTCTGCCCGAGATATTCCCTCTTACGCCGTAGTTCTGTGTTGTTCTCTACCTGCATGAGCGCTTCCCTGATTGTCTTTGTGCTCTCGAACATGTGCTTGAACCCGTCCACCTCCTCTTCTGACGGCATCTTCATGTTTGCGAAACAATAGGGCGCAAAGTCATGCACCATACCGACGAACCTCTTGTACATGCCATCCGGAAGCCATTCCAGCAGCCTGTTGTTTTCCGAAAGATATGCGTTCTTAGGAGCGTTGCCAAGCTGTATCACCAGCCACCGGTAGAAATGGCTCTGCGCATCGGAAGGCGATTTGCCGTCCTCCCCCTCGTTTTTCAATTTTTCGAAGAATCTACGCAGATAGTCCTTGAAGGAATCCATAGTGAAATCCGGGAATCCTGAACTCCGTATGTTCATCGTTACGGTCTCTACCCATTGGCTGTAGTTTTTCAGGATATAGGCATGGCATTCGTCCAAAGGCATCTTGATGTCCTTCTCCAATTGGGGGATTTCTTTATCTCTCGATAGAGAGATTTCTTTTATATCATTATCATTATCATTAAGGGTTGTTTCGGTTGTTTTTTCAACCATCCGGTTGTTTTGGGTTGTTTCGGTTGTTTTGCTTTTCGTTTTTTTTGCGTTTCTATTACCTTTGGGAGCACCTCCTTTTTTACCGTTTTCCCTATTCTTTTCGACCTTTTCTATGTAGCGTTCATTATTATAATCCATTTCCTTTTTAATAAAGGAGAATGCCATTTTAGCCAACGGTTTTAAATCCAATAGTTTCCCCGATGCAGCATACTCGATTATGGCATCGTAAACCTCGTATCTAACCTCCGCTGGATAATCCATAAGCACGTCTCTCCAGTCGATATTAAAAACAAATGAACGCTTTATTTCTTTTCCCATTCCACTTCTGTTTTTATTGATTCCCTTAACTTGATTAACAGATAAAGCAAATTGATTTCTCCGCTTTCCGGACATACCGGGCTGTCCCTGATATTGTCCATGATTGCATTAATTCTTTCCATAGCAATATTCAATAGAGCATCGCACGGCATAGGGTGTATGCCGTGTGTAATAGTTGTAATCAGAATGATTTTCCGATGTTTACCTGTGTCGTTTCGGCGAGCAGCTTCTTGAATGCGGATTCCATGCGGACATACCCGTCATAGAACTTGTCGGCTATGTTGCCGTAGCATTCGTTTTCCTCGCTTTCCTTTTCAAGGCGCGTGAACTCCTCGCTGAATGATTTCTCGATTTCCTTCAATGTGATTAGAAGGTTCAGGACGTTTCCGTTGATTACGGATACAATGTTTGCCGTTTCGTGGCTGTACGCAGATTTAAGTGTACTATTATTCTTCATAGGGCAGCCCTCCCTTCATACCAAAGACTTCGTCAAGTATATCATCGGGGAACACGTTTACTTTTCCCCAGCGGACATCGTTTATCTTCGTTACGGCGATATTCCTCTTTTTGCATAAGGTAGATGCTTTTCTACCCATTGCCCCATAACGCTTTACGTCCAACTTGATGTTGTTCCTTGATACGTAGGCTACGATTGTGGACTGTTGTAAGTCTGTTGTAGTACGTTGTTTGATTTCCTCAATTTCTGATTCAAGCCTCGTTTGCTTTTCCTCCAGGGCTTTCATCTTCCTCTCGTTCTCCACGTTCATTTGGGCGAGCTTCAAGATAAGTTCGGAAGGTGAAAGGAGTTTTTCTGTTGAATAACTTCCGGTCTTCCGGATAGATGGGAGGACTTCCCCGCATACCCAATCTTGGAATGGCTCGGCTTGCGGCTTGTCCGAACGCATAATCACTTTGTAGAGGTTCTTCTCGTTGATGTAAACGAGTTTTTGGATAACTTCTGCCCCATATTGGTTATGGGTAGGGGTATCGGTTAAAACTACACCCCTCTGGTCTAACCTTGACTTGCAGTCTGCCACATTCTTAATCTCCAGAACTCTGCAAATGTCCGCAAGACAGAATAAAGGTTCTTCACTTGTCCCGGCTACTCTCACTTCACCGAAACTTTCATTCTTAAAAATTTCAATTGATGCCATAATCGTTAGTCATTTATTTTGGCATTATAGGGCTGGTAGCCTGCCCATTTCCGGCTGGGATATGGGCAAAAAAAAGAAGCAATGCCCTGTCCCGTTGACTAACACCTCAAGGGCTGTGGTTCCATTACAGTTCCACACGGGGGTAGCATTGCCTATATTGCAGCAACTTTGCAGACATAAAAAATGCCCACTATTAAGCGAGCCTCACTCGCCCTTGAGTATGTTAGTCACCGCAAATATACATCCTTTTCTCGAAATGCCAAAAGTTTTTGCATAAAAAAGCGGTGAAATTTTATTTCCGTTAAATATTAGAACACTATCCTGAAATCCTTTCCTTTCAATGTAGGTCGTTTGCTTATCACCAGCCGGGACAAGTCTTCCACATCGACAGGAAAAGCGGGGTTGTACCTGTACTTTAGCGTGCATACGAACCTGCCATGCAGCATCACATCGAAAACCAGCGTCTTCACATATCCTCCATGTATTCGTTCACCGCCTTCATGAACTCGTCAAGAGACCGGCATACCGTGCACTTGTAGTTTTCACTCTCCAGCCTCCGGATGGATTCTTTCTGCTCGGGCGAAAGCCTTCCCTTCGGCGTCTTCATCTCGATGAACATGCCGTGGTAGAACCTGTTGGCGTGAGGTATGAACAAGTCCGGAACTCCTTTCATGTATCCCATGTCCTTCATCCGCCTTCCAAGGATGGCACGCTTCGTGGCATCCCCTCCGAATACATATCCGGCAGGGAAAGACGTTATCATCTTGTCACGGTGGACAAGGCGGTACCACCTTACGCATGTTTCCTGTATATGGTCTTCGTCTCTTTTCATGTTACCCTCCCAACATCTTAAGCCTTATATTCAATGCGTTGCTCTCCCGTATCAGTGCGTCCGCTTGCGGATTGAGCAGGATGGATTCCATTAGGAGCCGTTCCCTTATCTCCGCCAGCCTTTCCCTGATTGCTTGTTTTTCTTCTTCGTTTGTCCTTATCATACCTTATCTGTCTCTTTAGTTTTTTACACAGCTTCGCGATAAAACGCTGCTGGTTGTCGTTTGCCTTGTCATTCTCAATCAAGACCTCGCCCACGATGTCCGATAGCCTGTCTTGCGCCAGCTTGCATAGCAATGCAGCTTCACTGGCTGTCAATGTCAGTTTCATAATACCCTAAGTTTATTCCGGAATCCTGTTGCGGTCTATCATCCGGCAGCTTCCTTCCTGTACGTTCCGCCGGAGGGCTATGTTCTTCACTATCACGAACTGCTCTTCGGTAAGGTCGTACAGGATTGCGTGCTTTTCCCTAAGAACGCATACCTTGTTTACGGCTTTTGTGCCGCTGCTGCGATGGAGCCTGTCCAACGCTTCTTTCATCCTGATTAATGTAAATGCTTCCATAATTGTATATTTTGTTTATTGCCGGGCAGACCGGATTCGAACCGGCATCCTGTTCAACCTCGTGGGGTGGGACTGCCATTCTCCCATTACGAAACACTGCCCGTTTGCCCCGCAGTTCCCGTTTACCGTGCCGATGGCGTATCTCGGGTTGGGCTTGCGGAGATTGCTTATGACAAATATTAGAGTCCATTTATTATGGATATGTAATCATATCACATCAAGTATCCTTGTCTTGACTATGCCGTCCAGTTTCATGTCGAAGCCCTGCCGGAGGTAGTCTTCCATGCGCCTGTTGGCTTCCGGTATGTCCTTGGCGGCTACCAGCACGAAGTATTTCGTCTCCTTCTCGTTCCCTGAATCGTCCGTGAACACATCGGTGATTGTAGCCTTGAAGAAGTGGTTCTCTTCCGTCTTGTCCGAGAGGATTACTATCTCACGGACTTTTGAACGGGAGACCGCGAACACGTCACACTTGTTAGCGTACAGTTCCAGCCCTTTCAGCTCGGCTTCTGAGAATAGCTCGGCATCGGTCATGTAATGCTCTGTGACTTCTTTCGTTTCGCCTTTCGCGTTCTCCTTTTCCGTTTTAATCTTTATTTCGTAATACATTTTCCATTAAGTATTTCGTTAATAATCTTGTTCGCTTTCCCGACACGTTCCTTGATTTCCTCAAACACGTAAGGTTCCGGCTCTATGGAAACGATGTGCATCTGATCCTTCATGAACGGGTTGAATACGACAAAGTCGCAGAAGGAAGTGCCCGTAACCATCATCTCAGCCTGTGTCTGGTAATAATATGCCTTGTTCACCTTCTTCAGCGAACCGTTGTCGTGTATCTCGCTCACATATTCCATGTAGACGGAAGGGGTCGGGCATTTTATCTCCATCACGCCTGCCTGAATACCGTCCACATACACAAGACCGTCAGGCGATGCTGACAGGAAAGGGATTACCGGATGCTCCACGCTTTCGGATTCTTCCACGATAAACCCTGTCTTCTTCGCGTACATCCTCCTTGCTTCCGGCTCCCAGTCTATACCGAACTGGATGGCGCGGCTCCATGCGGATACCTGCTCGTCGTACATCTGCCATACGGTATCATCGGAAAGGACGGCATCGCGCAGGTTGCGCTCGGAAGCCACGCTGTAGATGTATGACATAGCGGTTTTCCCGAACATTTCACCTTTCCCTGATACCATAAGGTCGGCGATACGGCTCCCGGTGAAATGCCCGAGACGCTGTATCTTCCATTCCTTGGTGCGCTGCTCTATCATTTCTTTACGTTTTCATTTGTTTCGTCAAATTCCAGCAACGATTTCGCCGCCTTGGTATGTTTCGCCTCCTTGCTCTCGCGTATAGGCTTCATAAGCTCGTCTACGGTAGTGTCGCCGTCCTTCAGGGACTGTACCATTCCAAGAAGGAGGGCTATTTCTTCCGCCTTTATCTGATTGACCGTCTGCTTTCCGCAGAGCTTCACCACTTCCTCTTCCGTGATTCCCCATTCGTCCTTGAAGTAGTTGATGGCGTCCGTCCTCCTTTTCAGGAGTTTCTCGTTGTCGGAAAGGTCGCCGGTGATGCATTTCTGCGCCGCCTTGTATACCTTGTCGACTACGGCTTTCGGGACGACCGAGAACACGGCGTTCCGGTATGCTATCGAATTCGCCGCGTTGCCTGTGACGGTTATCATGTCGTCCGAGAACCGGTTCCCTTTCTTGTCAATGATGCTGCGGCGCACCTCGAATGCCGAAGCCACGTTTGTCTCCAAATCCCATGCAGTGCCCCGGCTGATGATCTGCTTGTCGGTGATTTGCACGACCTTCGCCTCTGTCCGCATGTTTCCCCAGTTGGACACGATGATTTTCGCCAGATGCACGGAAGGTCCGGTAATCGGCTTCCCTCCGCGCGGCAATGCGTATCCGCAGCTCTGTGCGGTCTCGTTGTCCATTGTCGCCATGACGATTGAGTTGTCTATGCTTCTCCTGATATTCCTCGGGTACTGCTTGGCTGTAGCCACCTGAGAATCCACGTTCGCCCTTTCCAGGACGTCAACCGGTGCCTGTTGCAGGCTTTGCGCTTCCACCGGAAGCACTTCATATTCTTCTAATCCCATAATTATTGTATTTTTAAAAGTTTGAAAATTTCCCTTTCCCTATCTCCACGTAAGTGAGGTTCACGCTCATGCATCCGTGCTTCTCGGTCACTGACTTGCGGTATCCTTCAACGTCTTCCGTGAATTCCGGTTCGTTCAGCTTCACGTTGTCGCGGACGCCGCTTCCGTATATCAGCTGGAAGCCTGTGACCATGTATATTGTTTTCTCTTCCATTGCGTTCAGCTTTTGATTTGTTCCAAAATCTCTTTCTCTCTCATTATCCACCGCAGCCTCTCCTTGAGGTGCTCCGGTGCGGATTCAATCAATGCCGTTATGTCGTTCCAGAACATGTACGGCACTGATTCTGCTTTCCTGATGTATTCCTCGTCACTCATACCAGTTCCGATATGTTGCTGATTGCGGTTTTCAACGCGTTCAGCTTGTTGTTCGATTCCGACCACCATCCGGAATACTGTTCTTTCTCCTTCTTGACTGCCTCTACGTTGTCTTGCAGTTCCATTGCGTAACGCACCAGGTCCTCGGTGGTCATCGCCTTCAGTTCTTCGTAAGTTTTCATGATTGCTTATTATTTAAATGTTTGATAATAAATACTTTTTCATATAATAACCTGCCGACCTTCACAGGCAGGCAGGAACACACATTAACGCTGTAGAACTCGTTACGTTAGGTTAACTCGTATATATGGAAACTAAAAGTAGTGCTCCCCCGTAACCTCCAGCGGTTTCAAGCCCGAATCATGGACGGGCGGGGGATTGTATATATAAGGTGAGTGCCGCTCAGCTAAGAGGTGTTCACAGCGGGCATACCGCCACTCATGACCTGATACAAGTGTTTGTTTTTCTCGTGCGATTCGCTGCGTGCCACTTTCCGGCTTCCCTTGACGCAACTCTTTTCGCACACGACCTTTAAGCTACTCCGTCGTTCCGTTTCGCATCGGGGAAAAGGTTAACCCCACTTATATAGCCCTTATTGCTTCGGGCTTCCCAGCATGTCAAAGGTCGATACTTATGTCACCGCATCAGGAATCGAACCTGAATATGAAGTTTAGGAAACTTCCGCTCTGTCCGTTGAGCTATGCGGCGTATGTCTGTTCAAATCCTCAGGATGTTCCTGCTTTCCACGAACTTGTCGATGCTGGCGAGGTCGTACAGGTACGTCCTCTCGTCAATCTTGAACGACTTTATCAGGCAGTTGTTCCTGAGTTTCCTTACCGTGTCTTCAGACACGCCTAAATACTTCATCGTCTCTTGAAGGCTCATGTACTTTTTCTGCACGTCCACCACTTTCCCGATTATTCTTTCCCTTCCCATGACTTATACTCTTTATTGTAATACCTCGCAATCTCATACTCGCTGGCTCCTTCCCCGAGCGTGTCCTTAATCTCATCGTATGCGCTCTGCGGCATGTGCAGGATTACGGTGTCCGTGTAGTCTACGCGTCCGGCTATCCCCAGGAGGAGCACCACCGCTATGATGGCTATCGCCGTCAATGCTTTCCTTTGTCTCTTTGTCAGTTTCATATCATTCAGTTTTTAATTGTTTCCATTCGTTTCAATCAGTCTCCGCAATAGCGTCCGTTACCGTAACCAACCGCTTCCGACATCCGTGCGATGTAGTCGCTGTAGCTTACGCCTTCCTTTCTTGCTTCGGCTTCCCGTTCCATCCGTTCCGCCTTGGCGTATGCTTCGGACATGATTTGTCCGGCTTTGATTCTTGCAAGGGCTACCACGTTTTCTGCTGCCGCCTTTTCGCGGCGTTCGCGTTCAGCCTGCTCGCGTTCCTGCCTTTCGGCTTCCAGCTTCGCTCTTTCCTCGGCGATGCGGACTTGGAACTTTTCCATTCCCCATGCCTTTTTCAAGGCTTCGCCGAATGTAGCGTACTTGCTTCTTGCGTTCTTGTAGAGCTTGTGCGCGTTCGTCATTATCTTGCTCAAATCGTACCGTTTCATAATCTCTTCGTTTTTTAATCGTTTTGACCTTCTGTTGTTGTTTGACGATGCAAATATACAAGCTATAACTTGTTTATCAAAACAAATAAGCAAGAAATATCTTGTTATTAAGATTATTTAAGCAAGCTATATCTTGCAAATGATTCAATAATTGTACCTTTGTAAAAAAATAACTGAAACTTAAATAATCATGAGGATAAGAGAAGCAATAGAACAGCAAGGTATGACAACAAAAGAAGTGGCTGATAAACTTAACATAAGCATCAGTGCGCTTAATCAAAATATATCAGGGAACCCCTCTGTAAAAGTGCTTACTAAGATAGCAGAAGCTATCAATGTTCCTGTATGGCAGCTTTTCGCGTCGCCGGAGGAAGTAAACTCCAATACCAGCGTGTGCCCGTACTGCGGTATGCCTATCAAACTCGATAAAGGAGAATGACCCATGAAAGAAAGTTCAAAAAGGATTCATGCTAAAATCAATGTGCTAAGGCATCTGAAAGAGGATTCCACCTTGTATGACAGTGAAGGCATAAAGTTAGCCGGTGATTACTGGTTTGACATTAAGGTGGAAGTAAACAAAAGATGCCAAGGCGATTTTTTCAGAACGATAGAATCCGGTGGCACTGTAAAGCAGGAAGGTGGGATTTCTGTTTTCTCAAAAGAACAGATATGCTCTTTTCTTGCCGAATGTGAAGATGAACTTGAAGTTCTGGAAAATGAAACATACGACAGGAACTTGACAAGGAAAGCGAAGGAAATCAATATACATTATACAAAGAGAGCGTATACGATTTCCTTAATCGCATTGTCTATATCAGTTCTGACAGCATTAGGAGTAACAAAATTACTAACAGACTGGTTGCAATGCAAATTCGCTTCAATCTTCTGTTTGTAACCTCGAGACGTTCAATCGTTTCGATATATGATTTCTCTTTTTCAAGGTCTCGCAGCCACATATCAATCATTTTCCTGTCGTTTTCGGGGTCTGTAAGCCTTAATCCACCTTGTCCATTTTCATTAAATTCTTCTATCATACCTATATAATATTACATTATCATCAAACAACAACAAAATTTCAAAGGACGCTTTTAATTACGCTCCCGAAGGCTAATTCGATTCAGCCGCTCACGCTTGGCTCCGGGATTTTTCTTAACTTTGTGTCGTAACCAAAAAATTAAGAATTATGGAAAGTTTTATTGCACAACTCATATCTTGAAAATCAATACAAGAAGTATAAGCCAAATAATTGCCGCCCATATAGCAACAAGTAAGCTCTTTATCGACTTCATGTATCCATGCATTGATTCGTTTTGCGCAAGCAAAGAAAGCCGTATGTCATTAATCTTTTCATTTATATCCACTACGGGGTCATCTTCCACAGGGCTTTCTCCTTTTGAATCCGGATAGGGTTCACCTGTCATTTCGTTTATGTATCTTGTCTTGGTCATATTTAAATATTTCTATTTATTCCAAATTTGTTTTTGTAAATATGCCAGCAGAACGATGTTACAAACCGTACTTATCGTCCATGCGGTGAATAATAGTATAAATCCAGTGCTCATAGCCTGTTCTCCTCTAACATTGGGTCGTTGGCTTCGTCTCCCCATTTGCTATATATCACCACTCCGTAAGGGAAAAGCTGGAACACGAATGGGTCTTTTGACACTATTTCACTGTTCAAGTCTGATTGCATGTCCTGAAGTGGAGCGGCTATAAACAGTTCATCCGGATTTGTGTCATTCTTATATTCTATGAATGGGAATCTTTTATACCTTTCTTCCAAATATTCATATTCTTCTTTTGATATGTCATTCCCTCCATATGAATAAAAATGTTTATATCCTTTGTACTCTACTTTATGATTTCTTTCCATCAATGCCGCTTCTATACCGCTGACATAACGTAGATCCCCATCAATATAAACTTCATTCGTATATTCTTTATAGGGCCGTTGAATGGTGTTTGATTCGGTAATTATGTTGCTGTAGATATTTTCTCTGTGTACTTTTTTCAATTTGTCATGCACTTCTTTGATTTCCACAAGATTCTCATAAGGAACTTCTCCCGTATAAGATGAAAGCTTGCCGCATGTAAGGTTATACTTAATGAGTATGTCTACAAAACTTTCTGATTCAAGAAATATACAGCTGGGAAAGTTTGTTTCATACCATTCAAATACTTTTCGCATTTTGGTTTGTTTTACTTTTTCATTGCTTTCTGACAATGATTTTGAAGAAGTGAATCCAAGTTCTTTCAGCATGTTGTTGCGTTCCAACTCTTTTTCGTCCACATCTACTTTCCATTTCTTCATGTATTCAAGGGCACATAATACCAATGCGGTGTGTATCTCTTCCGCCGTATATGTAATCTTGAATTGCTTTTTATCATTCATAATTCTTCTCATTAATTCAACCGTGTTATCGTGAACCCGTCCGGGTTTCCCTTTTCGGTCACCTCAAACGCATATCCTCCTTAATTCAGCCGCGCAACAATACATCCGTCAATGTTCTTCCTCGCCGAACAGGTATAGTTATATCCTTCTTTCCTCAACCTGTGGCAAGCGTTGTACACGCTTGAAATCCTGAACTCTTTCTCCCTAATGTGTAGTTCGTCACCGACATCCATGTTCCGCAATGTTTCAGCAAGCTCTCTGCTTTTGATTTTTTTAACTAAAATTCTATCCATATGCAAACCATTGTTTAATACCTTTACTAATTATATTTCAAATTTTACTCGTGAAACTTTGCTTGATTAGTTTCACAATGCAAATATAAGTGAGTATAATCAGATTTCAAAGTAAATATCTGAATATACTAGTAATATTAACATTTATTATACGAATATACTATGACAGTAAAAGAAAGAGTGAATCAATTTATTGATTATAAAGGAATTAAAATAAATGCCTTTGAAATGTCTATTGGAGTATCTAAAAGCTATTGGAGTAATACACAAAAAATTTCAGCAGAAGTAGTTGCTGGAATTTTACGAGTATATTCAGAATTATCTGCCGAATGGCTTATGCGTGGTGAGGGTGATATGCTTAAGTTAGACCAACCCTCTCAAGTGACAGAAAAGAAAGAATTTACAGTTATTGTTGATGAGGACGGATTTTTAAAATTAAAAGAGTTATGAAACAAGATTCTTTAAATCAATATGATGTTAAGCTATATCATTATACCTCAATAAACACACTGGAAAAGATACTTGAAAACAAAACTCTCAGATTTACAAATATCGATAATCTTAATGATAGTAGTGAATACAAATATGGTGTAAATCTTTTAAAATTAAAAGTATTGCAATATGAAAAGGAACATAATATATTTCCCACAATAAATTTAGAAAAGTTCGACTACTTTATGTTTTCAGGTAAATTATATTCTGCATCTTTTACAGAAAATGGTGATGATTTAAATTTTTGGAATAGCTATTATGTTGATAAAAATAATTCTGTTTCAATAGGATTCAGTAAAGACAAGTTGACGAAATGTAAATTCATTACGAATAAATGTGTATATGGAGACCCATATCCTAAAATGGATGACGCAACATATTTATGGTTTAAAAAATTGTTTGATAATGTAATGCTCATTCATAAGGATAAAAATTATATTCTAATTACATATCAAACAGCATTTATCAAACAAAAGTGCTTCGAATCAGAACGTGAATGGAGGTCTATTAGCTTTCCTGTTGGGATTATAAGCACATTTGAGAGACATGGGAAAAAATGTAAGTATTTTGATAAAAATATTGATTTAGAATCAATAGAGGAAATTATAATCGGACCTGGTGGAAATCAAGAAGAAAATTATAATAAAGTTTACAACTTGTTGAAAAACAAAAACTTAAAAGTTGAATTAATAAAGACAAAAATACCATTAGTATTATAAAAAGTTGATTATGGGACTATTCAGCAATTTATTCGGGAAGAAAGAGAAGCCATTGGAACCAGCGAAAGAACGGCTGGAGG